>Ga0228614_1000015_pt1 | contig 150181 bp, 123 predicted proteins | sample 15DmetaG_FD_190531 | JGI IMG/M metagenome (GOLD analysis project Ga0228614, IMG submission 190531) | Seawater microbial communities from Monterey Bay, California, United States - 15D | ecosystem: Environmental > Aquatic > Marine > Coastal | place: USA: California | collected 2016-10-13
GCACTAGTAGATGCTGGGCTTTCTAATGGCGACGAAACAACTCGTGTAGCCATTGAAACACTTGTAACTACTAACATGGTTACAGTAGCAGGCGAAGTGAAAAACTTTAATGTAGACAATATAAAGCAGATTATTCGTGATAAAGTCAAAGAAATCGGTTATGAACAGGAAGGGTTTCATTGGGATAACCTGCGTATCTACAATGAGATTCACTCACAAAGTGGAGATATTGCGCTAGGCACAGATGACTTTGGTGCAGGAGATCAAGGCTTGATGTTCGGATATGCCTGTAATCATACACCCAGTATGATGCCAGCACCTATCCATTATAGTCATGAGATACTAAAGAACTTGAAAAGCAAACGTGGAGCTATACTAGGACCAGATGCTAAAAGTCAAGTAAGCGTAGAGTACTATGGTGCTAGACGTGACGGTGTGATCAAACGTATTGATCAAGTTGTGATAAGTACACAGCACACAGAAGGCAACGTAGAAGAAGCAAGGCATCTTTGTAAACTTGCCGCAATGGAAGAATTAGGAGACTTAGTCGATGAAAGAACTACATGGCATCTTAACCCTACTGGAAATTTCGTTATTGGTGGTCCTGACGGTGATGCAGGTGTTACTGGGCGGAAAATTATTGTTGATACTTATGGGGGTTTTGCTCCTCATGGTGGCGGTGCGTTTAGTGGCAAAGATCCAACAAAAGTCGACAGAAGTGCCGCCTACATGGCACGATGGCTCGCCAAGAATGTAGTAGCAGACAGTATGGCAGACTGGTGTAATATCCAGTTAAGCTACGCTATCGGTGTTAAAGAACCTACAAGTATCTATGTTGATTCAAACGGACACAATGCTAGTATTGCTAGGTTTATTGAACGTGAGATTGATTTAACTCCAAAAGGAATCATTGACAGATTCAATTTATTCAAGTATAATAAGTATAGCGAAAACTGTACATATGGACACTTTGGTGACAAAGATGTACCATGGGAGGATATTGGATGGTAAAAAAATATTACAGCTGGAATGATGTTCATGATACAGCTACTAGCATAGCAATGCAAATGTATAAAGACAACTGGCGTCCTGATTATATTGTAGGTTTAAATAGAGGTGGATTACCGCTAAGTGTTATACTAAGTCATCTAACTGATTGTAACCATTATGCATTAGATGTAAGACTGCGAGATGGCAGTGGGCAAGGTCCTGAAAGTAACTGTTGGATGGCAGAAGATGCATTCGGATATGTGTCAGAGTTAGACCGTGACGGCATTATGGAAAATGTAAAAAGCGATTCAAATGCAAAGAAAAACATTCTCATTGTAGATGACATCAACGATACTGGTGCTACGTTTAACTGGATCAAACAAGACTGGCAAAGTAGTTGTTTGCCTGATGATCCTAACTGGAATACTATATGGGGACAGAATGTTCGCTTTGCTGTAATGACTGAAAACTTGAGCAGCGGATTTGGCGAAGTACAGTATCACTGGGACGAAGTTAATAAGGTAGAAGAAGATGTATGGTTAGTATATCCATACGAAAAACAAGGAAGATAAGATGAGTTGCGGTTGCGGAAGATCGCCAACAGGTAGATGTATTGGTTGGCATAGTTTGACAGAAAGCGAATATCGTGTTAAACTAGAAGAGTATAACAAAAGACAAGCATTAAAGGAGAAAAAAGATGCGTGAACAACTAGTTAAGGCAGCTCGTATGCATGCCGAAGGAGAGCTTGAAAGAGCAAAAACAAACATCTTGGTGTATATGCATCAGAGTGTTGGCATTGGTGAACACAGCGATATTGTTGAAGCTATTCAAGAAGAACTTGATAAAATGGCTGCGGCAACTGATCGTATTGAAATGCTAAATGAACATTTTGGTTGACAAAAACCTAAATACATTATATTATAAAATATAGACATCCTCGTCTATAACTCGGAGAAACAAATGGAAGATAAAAATATTGGACTTGACACTGATACTGTGGCTACAGTGAAAGTAAGTGAAGTCGTACGTGAAAGACTAAGAAAAAACAATGTACGTTTTTTTGCTAATGATAATATCAGCGAACATATTAGTGAGTTTGAATTACAAGAGATTCAGAACGAACTAACATACAAGTTTCAAGATGTACTGGAAACATTGATTATTGATACAGACAATGATCCTAACAGCGAAGGCACTGCAAAGCGTCTTGCTAAAATGTATATCAATGAGCTTATGAGTGGTAGATACTTTGCTCAGCCAAAGGCTACTGCATTCCCCAATCACGATGAAGATCGTTATGAAGGAATGTTGGTAGTACGTAGCGAACTAAAAAGTGTATGTTCGCATCACCATCAGCCAGTAGCTGGTATTGCGTACATTGGTATTATTGCAGCAGACAAACTGATTGGACTAAGCAAATACACACGTATTGCACAATGGTGTGCTAGACGTGGCACACTACAAGAAGAACTGGCTGGTGATATTGCAAAGCAAATACAAAAAGCCACAGGTGCAGAACACTTAGGTGTTTACATTCAAGCAACACACGGTTGTTGTGAGAATAGAGGCATTATGGCACATAGTAGTTTAACACAAACAAGTGTGCTAAAAGGTGCATTTAAAACCGATCCTGGTACAAAGAAAGAATTCTTTGACAACATCAAACTCCAACAGGAGTTTGCACCAAGATGATAGCACCAGTATTTGAAAAAGGTTATCCTGACTATGAAGCAGTTAATAGAAAGACATCTATGAAACTAAGATATTCAGAAGCATTTTATAGTGTGCAAGGCGAAGGCAAGTTTGTAGGAGTACCCAGTGTATTCCTACGCACCTTCGGTTGTAACTTTCGTTGTATGAACTTTGGCTTAAAGAACGAGCCAATGCGTGATGTAAAACAAAAAGCAGGCATTATTCATAATGCCGAAGTACAAGGATTACTTGACGCAGGTGTACATGAAACAACTAAAGAGTTTACAGACCTGCCTATTATCCACACAGGTTGCGATACATATGCAAGTATCTATCCAGAGTTTAAACACTTTAATCGACAAGCAACTGTAGATGAAGTAGTTGAGCATTTACTTTCACTTACTCCTAACGGTAAGTGGGTACAAGACAATGGTCAAGATGTACACTTGATCATGACAGGCGGTGAACCGTTGTTAGCGTGGCAACGGCTTTACGTAGAGCTGTTTGAACATCCACGTATGCAGGATTTAAGGAACATCACATTTGAAACAAATACTACACAACATTTACACGACGATCTCTACAACTATCTCAACGACAGCGACAGACTTACAGTCACTTGGAGTTGTTCCCCAAAACTTAGTGTCTCAGGAGAACCTTGGGAAACTGCTATCAAGCCTGATGTTGCTCGTGAGTATACTCGGGTTGACGGTAGCGAACTTTATCTTAAGTTTGTTGTGGCTACTGAAGACGACTTTATCGAAGTTAAAAGAGCTGTTAGTGCTTACCAAGATGCCGGGGTACAATGTCCAGTATATCTTATGCCAATGGGTGGACGCAGTGAAGAATACACCCTCAATGTTAAAGACGTTGCTGAAGCGTGTATGGCAGAAGGATGGCGATTCACTCCAAGACTCCACATTAGCCTATTCGGAAATGCCTGGGGAACTTAGACAATATAAAAACGCACAACACGAAAAGGCTATGAAGGCGCCTATCGATCAAGACGCACTTAGAAAGGCAGGACTATGAAACAATGGCTTAAAAAAGTATCAGGTATAGAAGCAAAAGAAAAAGAACTTGCTGAACAAAAGGCTGCACTAGAAGCTGAATCTGATAAAAAACTAAAAATTAAAGATCCGAAGGCATATGCTACTAAAAAGAAAGAACCTTGGGTTAATGTTCTTGATATGAAAGTCAATGAAGATAATATACGTAATGGCTTTTTTGAACTTGATTGGAACAAATACTTTATTGAAGAACTTTTAACAGCAGGTTATGGCAGCGAGGGTGATGTTGAAGAAGAAATTGTAGACCGATGGTTCAAAGATATAGTTTATAATATGCTTCAAGAAGAAGGGCAAGATACCAATCGAGGTGCAGGTTATATTAATGTTGTGCCAATTGATAAAGGTAAAAGCGAAGTATCGTAATGGTTGACAACTCGTACAAAATCGTATACAATCGTACATATACAAACCATATAGAGGTAAACTAATGGCAACTTATATTCTTGTAGATACAGCTAACACATTCTTTCGTGCAAGACACGTAGTACGTGGCGATGTAGATACTAAACTTGGCATGGCACTACACATTACACTTAACAGTGTAAAGAAAGCATGGACTGACTTTAAGGCAGATCATGTTGTGTTTTGTTTAGAAGGTCGTAGTTGGCGCAAAGATTACTATGAGCCTTACAAGCGCAACCGCAAAGAACATCGAGATGCACTTACTCCTGCACAGCAAGAAGAAGATACATTATTTTGGGAAATCTTTGACGAGTTCAAAGACTTTGTTGGTAGCAAGACTAACTGTACAGTAATGCAAAATCCTGTACTAGAAGCAGATGATCTTATTGCAGGTTGGGTACAAGCACATCCTAATGACAATCATGTTATTATCTCTACAGACGGTGACTTTGCACAACTTATTGCACCTAACTGTAGACAGTACAACGGGGTAAGTAATACTACTATTACAGTAGAAGGATACTTTGATGACAAAGGCAAGCCCGTGTGCGATAAGAAGACAGGAGAACCTAAGCCTGCTCCACACCCTGAATTCATGTTGTTTGAAAAGTGTATGCGTGGCGACACTAGTGACAATGTGTTTAGCGCCTATCCAGGTGTTAGAAAAAAAGGTACAAAAAACAAAGTTGGACTGATTGAAGCATTTGACGACAAACAAACAAAAGGCTTTAGTTGGAACAACATGATGCTACAACGTTGGACTGACCACGAAGGTGTAGAGCATCGTGTGCTTGATGATTACACACGCAATGTTGTACTATGTGATTTGACTGCACAACCCGAGCATATTAGACAAGAGATAGATAACACTATTGCACAACATGCAGTACCCAAAGACGTTAAGCAAGTAGGTATGCGTCTTATGAAGTTCTGTGCTAAGTGGGATATGCAACGTATTGCAGACCAGGCAGCAAGTTATGCAGACCCATTACAAGCGAGATATCCACAATGAGCATGAAAGCTAAACCTGTACTAGAAAATAAATTTTGGATTGTTGAAGAAGAAGGAATGCGAGTTGGTACTCTTTCAAAAAACGATGACGGATTTGTTGTTAGTCAAAAAGGTTCTGTTAAGTTTTATAAAAGTGAAAACCAGTTGAAAAAAACATTTGGTAAGAACTTTTTAATTGCAAATATTAAAAACAAAAAATCACTTTCAAGTAAAGAAGTACACGGATATCCAACACGTACTACTCCTTACAATAGTATGTATGACATCAAACATAAACTACCATTGTTTACTAAAAGTAAAAAATCTAAAAGTGTATATTGTGCCGGTTACTATCTTGTTAAGTTTAATGTTAACTGGCTTAAAAGTTACTGTCCAAAGCTAATTACTATTGAACGTAACGAATACTCAGGTCCGTATAAAACTGAGCTAGAAATGAAAGTAGCACTAAGTAATGTCAACAGAGCCAATTAATACAATGCCTATACAGCAACTAATCCAAATGGTTAAAGTTGCTGAACAAAGTAAAGCAAGAGAAGTTAGACTCGATATAAATCAAGCAAAAATACTAGCACTTACATTAGGCGAAGTTATGGCAAGACTGCATGGAGATTTAGAAAAAATCATTGATAGCAAACTTGAAAAGCTCAATGATGATCAAGTTATTGAAGTAAACATGGACTCTGGGGCTTGGTAAAAAGATAAATATATGCGTAGTTAATAAAGGACACGCATTATGAGTAGACCAAAACCAGTTGTTAGACTTGAATATACCAATAAAGTTACCTATAAATGTGAACAGATTTTAGATGCAGAAGCTATTTGGGCAGTTTTTTATCAAGACAAACCATTTAACTTAAAAAGTTCAAATGCATTAACCAACTATCCTGGTCCTAAATACAAAAAAACTAGTTTCTCAAATCCTGGACATGCACATAATCTAGCCAAAAAACTAAACTCTACATTTAACTGTAATGACTTTTCGGTATATATGTTATCCGAAGGTGAGAAGTTGTTTGACTGATAAAGTTACCTATACCAAACTTTTTTTAAAAGAACTTGAAAAAAGTTATAATGATATAAATGTAAAAGAATACATGCCATTATGGTGGCAGAATACACGAACCAAAGGCAATGGCGGACTAAGACTTACTGAAGAAGGATTTGATGTTATCAATCAAATTGGTATTACTACATACGATATACCGTATCCAAGAGATATTCCTTTAACTACACAGATTATAATACATCTTGATAAGTTTATAACTTGTCCATATTATCTTACAAATCGAAGCATAACGGTTACAGACGAACGTAAAGCAATAGAGCTTGGTCTGTTTAGTGGCGACTTGCGTAAGTATGGACTTACTAAAGCTATGAACAGAAGTAAAGATGCGAATTGATCTACACGGCTTGCATATTCATATAGGATGGCAACATTTTAATCAACAAATAGAAGAAGCATATCTTAGCGGATACAAAAAATGTCATGTAGTTACCGGACAAGGTGCTATGATGCGTGAAATACACACGTGGGCAAGCAATCATTCACGAATTAGAGAATGTGTTCAAACCAAACATAATCCTGGAAGTTTTAGTATAAAGTTGAAAAAAAGAGGTTGACTTCTGTAGTACTTGTGTTATATTAAGTGTATAGGGCAAATACACAAAGGGCAATACAATGTACGATTATAGCGACGATATCATCTCCGATCTTCACAAAGACGCACGTGGGTTCCGTCCTGGTGAATACTTCTGGGAGGAATGGACACAATCTCCAGCTAATACTAAACAGCGTATTTGGGATATGTTGTGCGACGAACTAGAGCGCAACAACATTGCCGAAAAGGCTGCTGAAGAGCAGGCTATTGTTAGTTTCCGCAAAAGTGTAGCAGGTGTTATGAAGGTTGCTAACTGCAACTGGAAATCTGCACTGCGGCACCTAGCTGTTGCTGAAGACTGCAACATCGAAGAAAACAGTCAAGAGTTTGATTACTTTCTTTGGTTGCAAGGCATTGGTTATAGCGATCGAAAAAATATCGCAAAACTTTACTTTAAAGGTTGACACTAATAGCAGTTAATGCTATTGTACTGTATAGGCACTGAAAACAAATCTAAAAGGAATATAAAATGTCAGACGTAATTCGCACAGTTTCTCCAAGTAAAGCAAAAAACGCTCTTCGTCATGCAATGCATAAAAAGCGTCCTGTTTTTCTTTGGGGTCCTCCGGGTATTGGTAAATCCGATATCGTAGAACAAGTTACTAAAACTTTTTCTAACTCTCATCTTATTGATATTCGATTGAGTCTTTGGGATCCAACCGATATTAAAGGCATTCCGTATTTTGACAGCAACAATGTTAAAATGGCATGGGGTGCACCAAGTGAACTGCCAGATGAAGAAATGGCAGCACAATATGATAATATTGTACTTTTCTTAGACGAAATGAACTCAGCGGCACCTGCTGTACAAGCGGCTGCATATCAGTTGATTTTGAATCGTCGTGTAGGTACATACAAACTACCAGACAATGTTATTATTGTTGCGGCAGGTAACCGTGAAAGCGACAAGGGTGTTACATATCGTATGCCAGCACCATTGGCTAACCGCTTTATTCACCTAGAACTTGCTGTTAACTTTGATGACTGGTTCAACTGGTCAGTAGACAATAATCAACACAAAGATGTTGTAGGTTACTTGACGTTTGCAAAAAAAGACTTGTATGATTTTGATCCAAAGTCAGCAAGCCGGTCATTTGCAACACCACGTAGTTGGTCATTTGTAAGCGAATTGCTCGAAGACGAACTTGACGAAAGTACTACTACTGATTTGGTTGCAGGTACAGTAGGCGAAGGTCTTGCTGTTAAGTTTATGGCACACCGTAAGGTTGCCTCAAGTATGCCAAACCCAACAGATATTCTTGCAGGTAAAGTAAAGGAGTTAAAAACTAAAGAAATCAGTGCCATGTATTCCTTGACTGTTTCGCTCTGTTATGAACTCAAAGAATCATCTGATAAAAATGACAAAAAGTTTGATGATAAAGTCAATAACTTCCTACGCTTTGCAATGGATAACTTTGACACAGAACTGGTTGTTATGGGTATTAAACTTGCTCTTACGCAATATGCACTTCCTATCGATCCAGACGAAGTAGAATGCTTTGATGAATTCCACAATCGCTTTGGTAAGTATATTAAGGCAGCGCAACAAGTTTAAGTTGGTACATAATGGACAGCTTCGGCTGTCCATTATTCTATTTAAAGGTTGACAATAATAGTAAATATGTTATATTAACTGTATAACACTTATAAGAGGTTAGACATGGCTACTAAAGATACACAAACTAAACTTAAAAACTGGGAGCCGAATCCAGATATTACTCCAGAAGAACTGGAGGAAATGCGTGTAGAAGTTCTTGATCGTATTATTATTGCTCGAGTTGGACTATTATTGCGTCACCCATTTTTTGGTAATATGGCAACACGTTTACGTATTCAGGCAGCAGACGAATGGTTAGGTACTGCCGCAGTAGACGGTCGTAACCTATACTTTAATACACAGTTCTTTAATGCAATGAATAACAAAGAAATTGAATTTGTTATTGCACACGAAATACTTCACTGTGTGTTTGATCACTTGGGTCGACGTGATGATCGTAATCCAATGTTGTATAATATTGCAGCCGACTATATTGTTAATAATCTTCTAGTACGTGATCGTATTGGTACTATTCCAAGTATTGTAAGTTGTTATCAAGACTTCAAATACGAAGGTTGGATTAGTGAAGAAGTATATGACGATCTATTTGAAGAAGCCAAAAAGAATGGTGAAGATTATCTTAAACAACTAGGCGAAATGTTAGATGAACATTTAGACTTAGAAGGCGAAGATGGTGAGGAAGGTGAAGCTGGTAAAGATGGAAAAGGCGGTAAAGGTCGTCCTAAGTACAGCAAAGCAGAAATGGATCAGATTCGAGACGAAGTAAAAGAAGCTATGATTAATGCGGCACAAACTGCTGGTGCAGGAAATACACCTGCAGGTGTTGCACGTATGATCAAAGAACTTACTGAGCCTAAGATGAACTGGCGTGAACTTATTCGTCAGCAAATCCAAAGTACTATTAAAAGTGATTTTACATTTAGCCGTCCATCACGCAAAGGTTGGCATACGGGTGCTATATTGCCCGGTATGGACTTTCAAGATACAATCGATCTATGCATTTGTATTGATATGTCTGGTAGTATTGGTAACTCACAGGCAGCAGATTTCTTAGGTGAAATACAAGGCATTATGGAAGAGTTCAAAGACTATAAGATCAAACTATGGTGCTTTGATACTAAAGTATATAATGAACAAGACTTTAGTGCAGATAATGGAGAAAATCTATGTGACTATGAAATACTTGGTGGCGGTGGCACTGATTTTATGGTTAACTGGACATATATGAAAGAAAATGATATTCAGCCTAAGAAGTTTTTAATGTTCACAGACGGTTATGCATGGGATAGCTGGGGCGACGAAGACTATTGCGAGACAGTGTTTATTATTCATTCGCACCATGATAAAAACTTGCAAGCGCCGTTTGGTGTAACAGCACATTATGACGAGGCTGCATGAAACTAAAAGACCCTAATCCACTCGATGTATTAAATATAAGGAGGGTAGATTTTTGCCCTCCTCATTTTGCTACAATAAGTATTCCACGTAGATATAACTTAGATCAAGCAATATGCGATTGGATTATTAGCAATCTAACTGGCAGATATTTTTTTGGTAACTCTGTACAGTTAGACGAACAAAAGAATCTTGTACATCAACATTATGTTGGATTTGAAAGCTCAAAAGAACTAAGTTTCTTTATGTTGGCTTGTCCACATTTGAAGTACAACTAAAACAGTGGTTATAAATAAATTATACAAGGAGTAAAATATGACCGAAAATACACAAGCAAATGAATTAAATATTCAAGATTTAGCATTAGCAAGAGCCGTTATTGAACTTGCAACAGAGCGTGGTACATTTAAAGCTAATGAAATGGCTAATGTAGGTGCGTTATATAATAAACTAGATGCTTTCTTGAAAGAAGTAGAAGCACAAGCTAAGGCAGCAAAAGAAGGTGCCGAAGCAGCAATGACTGAACCAACACAGGAGGGTGAAGATGGCGCTTAAACACGTAGGCAGAGTAGCTGCCAATAGACGCAAAGTAATCGTAGCATACCGAGTTATACCAGGTGATCCTGATAACTGCTTGGTTGTACAGACAGAAAATCTTAGTGCAGACGAACATGACAGCTTAATTAGAGTTGTTGAATCAGCAGCTGGACAGGAAGCATATGAGTTTGCAGAAGCAATGGCTCGTGCATACTTGCCTGATGGTCGTAATATGTTGGCAGGATTTCAACAGACTGGAAAACTAAGAAAAGTTTTAACTAGCGATATCGAAATGACTCCAAATGGTAATACTAATATTTCACTTAGTGACTTGAATAGTACTATTGCAGAACAACAAGGTGTTACAGTAAACGATTTAGCACTAAAAGGTCCTGGCGGTAAAACAGCAGAACAGCCTGCAAATCAAACAGAAGAGACTGTAGATCCTGCTCAAATGTACAGTGCCGATGCTGTTGCTCCACAAGCTGACAGTGTACTTGACGATGCAGCACTTGCTGCACAATTTCGTTCACAAGCAGATGCTTTATACAAAGAAGCAAAAGCATTACGAGATCAAGCCGAAGAACTAGTTCCAACTATTAAGAAGAAAGCAAAGGTATCAGCAAAGAAAACTGAGACCAGTGACGGATAAAAGCAAAGACGAGTATTGGGAAGAAATACTAAATGATATTGATATGGATTTTATTCCATTAGAATATATCAACACTGTTATTGTTGGATTTGTTGATGGTAAGGAATGGGAAATTGATATTAAAAAGACCAAACAAAGTACTGACGATGTTGATTCTATACTAGAAGAGTTTTTTACAGAATATGATGATACAATTGATAAAGTTGACTTTAGATTAGATACTGAACGTCTAAAGAAAGACATTCAAAAAAGAACAACACGCTTTCTTAAAGTAAACAAGTAAACAAAAGGCTATTGCAACTGTATTTTTAATACAAAGTTGCAGTAGCCTTTGCCTTTTAAAAATAGTTTCTGTGTAGATATGATAAATATATAAAACAGTACACCTAGGAGACTTTAATATGGCTTTAAAGCTAAGACGCGGAACAGAAGCAAACAGGACAAGTATTACGCCAGCTGAAGGCGAAATAATATATGTCACCGATACTAAAAAAATATACGTTGGCGATGGAACTACACCCGGTGGTGTATTACAGGGCGGCAGCGGTGGTGGCGGCAGCTTAACAGGCATTACTGATAATGCTACAGCATCAGTTTTAACGCTTAGTGATGCAAATATCAGTATTGATGTTGATTTAAGTATTACCGGACAAGAGATTGTCGGCGATGGCGATATTAATATATCTGGAGATGTTACAGCAAGCGGTGCAGGTACTGGCATAATAACCGCTAATAGTTTTGTTGGTAATGTTACAGGTAATGTTACAGGTAATGCAGTAGGTGCGCACACAGGTACTTTTGATGGAGACATGACTGGTAGTGTGTTTTCTGACGATTCGACTATAATAGTCGACGGCAATACTCGTACATTACACGGAAACTTACAAGATGTTAATAAGATAACTTATGATACTTCGTTAAATGTAAGTCACGGAACATCTGGATCAATAGGCACTACAAACTTTTCAAATACCGAAGAAGCTCAGTATTTAAAAATTAGAAGAACTGATGCAGGTACGGCAAGTGATCAAAATATTGGATTAATAGGTTTTGATCAAATAGACGATACTGGTACAAAAACATATGTATCATTTGCTGCATGGCATTCAGGATTGTATCTTGGTACATCATCAAGTGGATCGTACGCGGCAACTAACTATGTAGGATTTGCCGATGGTAATATGGCTATTGGTGATTATACTCCAGCAGCAGGTTTAAGACTTGATGTAAGAGGTAATGTAAAAGCAACAGGCTTTATACAAACAGGATCTTTTACAACAGCAGAACGTGACGCACTAACTGGTGCAAACGGTATGATGATCTACAATACAACAAATAGTAGATTCCAAATATATGAAGCTGGCAACTGGTTAAATATGCGTGAAGTATCTAGTGGTGGCGGTGGCGGAAGTACTGACAACTATTCACATTGGAATGTCACAGCAGACGATAGTACATTAAGAGTTGTTAATGGTCAAGAAACTATTGGTATACTTGGTGGTACCGGTATTACGACAGCAAGTGATGCAGAAGGCAACATAACTATTACTGGTACAGTAGAAGATTTTACTGATTTAGGTGTAACACCAACTACACTAGCAGGTTACGGAATAACAGATGCTGCAACTAGTGCGCAAGGTGCATTAGCAGATAGTGCTGTACAGCCAGCAACATTAGGTAGCTTTACATTTACTGGTACTACATTAGACTCAAGTGATTCGAGTGGAGTTGTAGTAACACCAGCAGCTACATTTAGCAGTGATGTTACAGTTGAAAACGATTTAATTGTTACAAACAAAATTATTGCCGATACTATAGAAGTTGAAAACATCATTACTAATGCTAGTGGAACACCAGAAATATCAAGTGACACTGACATTATACTTGCTGCCGGTACAAGGGTAGAAGTATCAAGTAGTCCGTTTAAACTAGCAAGTTTTACAACCACTGAACGTGATGCTTTGAGTGCCGAAAACGGTGATATGATTTACAATACTACACTAAACAAATTCCAGGGATATGAAAACGGTGCTTGGGCCAGCTTAATCTAAGGACTAAAAATATGAGTGAACAATATTATTCTCTAGGAACAAATACAGCAGAGCAATGGCAAGAACTACATGCAGAACTTATTGCAGACGGAAACACATACGCTAGTGTTCCAAGTAGAGAAGTTACTGTAGAAGACGAAAAAGAACATAGTGCTACTAGAGGAAGTTATCTACTTACTGATGCAGAAGCAACTGCACTAAAAGACGACCCTCGTGTAAAATTTATTAATATTGATTACTCGAAGTATCCTGAAACATATAAAGCACCTGCAGACGAACTTCATGCAAGTGCTAGTCCAAAAAACTTTAATAGATACACAAATACAGTTAAAGTTTACAAAGAGATGGAAACTTCTAACACACTACCTGGTACACCCGGTGCAGCAGATATCAACAGAACCAACTGGGGGACATTAAGAGCTAGTACACTAGTTGATCCATGGATCGAGGGCGGTGACGCAGATAGCGTTGTAAAAACAAGTAAAATACCTCAGTGGGGTGATGGCAAGCATGTTGATGTTATTGTAGCAGATGATGGTGCTGGTTGGCTTGGACACCCTGAGTTTAATAGAGATACCGAAGGTGAGAAACCAAACGGATACACAGGTGGTAATCTACTACCTGGAAATGGTAGCTGTGATGTATTAGATTTATGTTTAGATGCACCATTATACTTAGATCCAGATTATTTTCTTCCTTTACCTGCATCTTACAGTAGATCAGTATTTGCTAGTCCTTCTGAAGGTGGTAGTTATACATTAAACACTGGACAAGATCGTACTGGAAGCGGTGGCGGTCCTGATTATCCTATAACTATTTACGTAGGCGATACTCTCAGAATAACCAACACAAGTCCAGAAGGTAATCATCCGTTATATATTAAAATTACACAAACTTCTGGTACAGGAGATCAAGCGCCAAATACTACCGGACAGGGTGCAGTAAACAACGGAACTGTTACTTTTTCACCAACCGAAGCAGGAACATATTATTATCAATGTAGTACTCATGTAAATATGAGTGGAACTATTAATGTCCAAATGGGCGACAGAATTGAACAAAGATGGGACGGAACTACTGTACCTATCGAAAGTTTTGCAAGAGGATGGTGGACTAATTCAAATAATAGAAGTAGTGTGTTTAGAGCAAAGTTTCCAAGTGCTGGCGTTGTATCGTTTATTACAAGCAACTATACACGAGCATACTGCAACGGTACCAACACAACACAGAGCAGTGTAGGAGAGCACTGTACACCCTGTATGGCGCTTACATACGGTAGAACACAAGGTTGGGCATACAACGCTAACAAATGGGTTTTAAACTTGTATGGCACATATGGCAGTGACATCGAGCCTGGTTTTGACATGCAAAAAATCTTTCATAATGTAAAACCTATAAATCCTGCATATGGCACACAAGATCCAACTGTGAGTTCAAATAGTTGGGGATACAGAGCTGTTAAGTCACCAGGGGGCACTGAAGCTTCTACACTTTATCATCATTTTAGAGGTGGTGCTGCAACAGCATACACAACAGAAACTGGTATAAGTTGGCTAAGCCACATGGGAACACAAGGCGATGGTGGACGTTGGAAAGGCGAAATGAAAACTAATTCTATGACAACAGCATTAGACGAATTGATCGACAGCGGCGTTATATTTGTATGTGCTGCTGGTAATAGTAATCAAAAACAAACCAACTGGGGGCATCCAGACTTTGATAACTATATCGCACAAAACAATACCGATACCTTAGAACAAAGTAGCTTTGAAGAGTTTGGTATTGAAGTTACAGGTACTACCAATAGACGTGGATTTCCACAACAAGGTGGTAAAACTGTTGACGGAGTAACTGGCGAGGTCACATACAAAACGATCAACATCGGTGCACTAGACGATGATCATTCCACAGGAACTGCTAAAGAACGAAAAGTTGGATACAGTGACAGAGGCAACGGAATAGACTTGTATGCACCAGCAGATGGAATATTAGCAGCAAACCGTAGTTATGTTCCAGAAGGTGATTATCCTGCTACGTATGCTGGGTTTACTGGCAACAGTGGAAGTGGTGCTGGTGTTCCTGAAGATACAGGATTTAGTGGCACTAGTGCAGCATGTCCGTGTGCAGCAGGATTTATTTCTACATTGGTGCAGTTTAATAGAGACTGGACATATGCAGATATCAAGACATATCTTTCTAATATGCCAGGGCAAACCACTGCCAACTTCTATTACGGAACCGAATCAACAGGTTTAAATGATGCTAACTGGACTGATTATACTAGTATAGAAACTAGCGAAGCGCCAAAGGTTATATACCAAGATGCAACACAGTTTAAACAAACAGTGTTTCCAAAGCGTAAGAGTAGTATGAAGTCAGGCTTGCGCACTAGCGGTGTACAAATAAACTATATTCAAAAATGGGATAGAGGTTGACATTTTTTCTATATAATAATATAATAGTGTTATGTTTGAATATACAAAAAATAATCATGTAGATTGTGGATTTACATGCGACAACGACTTTTATTTTAATCACGGAACTGTAAGTTCGTATGGATCGTGGAGAGATGAATGCAAATCTACAGCACAGCAACTTTATGATTTACATGGTGACAAACTTGTTTTATTATTAAGTGGCGGGCTTGATAGTGAAGTAATGCTGCATAGTTTTATTTCATGTGGTATAACTCCTAGAGTAGCTATATTTAGATATGAGCGTAACCTTAACTTACACGATATAAACTATGCATTAAGATTATGTGCAGCCAGAGGTATTTCTCCTGATATTATTGATATCAATGTAGAAGACTTTTATAAAACACAGCTAATAGATTTTGCACAAGTCACACGTTGTAGTAGTCCTCAACTAAACTTATATTATCACTGTGCCAATCGTTTGGATGGTATACCTGTATTTGGTGGTGGTGAAAACTACTTGATACGACAAATAGGAAAAAAGCCTGTATACGATTGCGAAGAAGCTAGAGTTACTACATTATATACATATTTCCGAGATATACAAAGAGAATGTATTCCTAGTTTTTTCCAATACACACCAGAAACTATGATAAGTTATTTACAAAAAGAAAGTGTATATCGTTGGGTAGAAACAGCTTTCAAAGATAGATATATAAACAGTAAAAAGATTAAACCAAGTATTATTGCTGAAGATTTTGATGTTGAGCCTAGAGGCAAACTTACCGGCTTTGAACTAATGATGGATTTAGATAAAGAATACAGAGACAAACTATTAGCATTAAACTTAGGTGATAACGGCGAGCAACTAATACCGTTTGAAGAATATATTCCAATGTTTGGTGTAGAGCTATTAAGACCTATAAAATATGAATAAACACAATCTCATTGAATATTTAAATACACACGAAATAAGTTTGGGACTTAGTAGTGATACTAATGAGTTGCGCTTCATTAGTGATACAGTTGGTTATGGTAAGTTTGCTACTCGAGATATCAAAGAAGGAGATATCATTTATCGTGTAGGTGGTATGTGGTTAACTGAAAAAGAAAGATCTGCATACAAACAAGATTACTTTCATTTAGTAAACAGTGCATGGCACTTTCAAGGTGGATTGAAATACTGGCTCAATGGTTGCCACAATCATAGTTGCAACCCTACAGCATACGTTCAAGAAAACTTAATCATTGCATTGCGTGACATTAATGTAGACGAACAGATAACTGTAGATTATGCCGGGTTTATTGATCACGATTATACTATCATTGATAAATGCTGCTGTGGTGCAGAACAATGTCGAAAACATATAACTGGCAAGGATTGGTTAGTACACAACCTACCCGAAGTATACAACTATCGGGTTAGTGGTACTATTTTGACAAAGTGGCTACAAGATCAAAAAATCTAGTATAATCATTATGATCAGCAATAAACATAGGCAAAAATAATAGTGTGTTATTTGCTTGACGTATAAGATATCCTTGTTTTTGTAGTTCTCTACGTATGTATATTCCGTTTTCAACATGAATACCAAACACTAATCCTTTGTTTGTATAATCTAAGTTATGCTCATTTAACTGTTTGCAAAATGCATTTTGCAAATCTATCAATTGATATTTCATGTCTTCGACTTGTTTTATAGTTTGTAATAGTGCATAACTGCCTTGTGGATGGCCACTCATTGTATATCCATGCGAAAATACTCTATCTGTATTTTTAATATAACTTCCAATATCAGCGTTTACCATTGTAGCACTTAGAGGAAATATTCCATTGGTTAATCCTTTACTAGCAATAAGTATATCTGGCTTGTAATCAAAACTATAATCGCCTCGTCCTAATGCAGTAACAGTTTCATCAAATATAATACAAAAATCATACTGCTGCTTTAAATCAAATAGTTGCTGCAATGTTTGTTTATCAAACTCTATAACACCATTAGTAATCATTATAGGCTCTATAATAACTGCTGCTGTGTTGCTGTTTACAGCGTCTAACAGCGCCGTGTAGCTGTCATACACACTTGCTTGAGTGTTTGTACCATGATAGCCTACACTGTATGCTAAAATGTCTGTTTTACCTGTATAATATTTTGCAATGTATATAGAAGTGTCTATAGCATCACTTCCGCTGTGTCCAAAAAACACTCTATCATAACCAAACCATTTACATATTTGTTCAGCAGCAAGTTCTGTTGATTCAGTGCTACTCCAAAAATGCGTTGGGTAATAATGCAGATCAGTTGTAGGAGTATACATTGGATTATTGTATCCAAAGTTTACATTCCATAATCCACTATTACAATCGATATATGTCTTATCGTCAGCGTTTGTTACAGTATCATTTTTTCCCGAAACAAAAACTTCTGGATTTGTAAATCTACTATGGTTTGAATAAGAAAATATTTGTCTAGACATTAAACTCATCTACTGTATATTCAACACAATCTGCTATTAAAAAGACACTTTCATCTTGTTCAGTAATAATACTATGTGTAAATTTTGGATCAAAAAGAAAAGCATCGCCTTCTTTTAAACTTAAATTATTTCCGTTATAACACCAATCTGTATGTGTAGTTTCTTTACTTATACACTGAACATAACGAATTGGACTATCTTTATCTACGTGCATTGGCAACTTATGAGGTCCTTTATGAATACTGTACCACAAATACTTAAAATTGTATTTTGTACAAGTATTAACATATTTTTTATTATTTGCAATATCAAGATCAAAGCTATGTATTTTTACACTATTGTATAAATCATTGTATATAACATTTCCAGTTTTATCCATATATATAGTTGTACTACCAACAGGCTGCTGCATACACCAATTTTCCATTTTCCATTCATTGTTAAATGTTGTCTGTGTTTCAATTACACTATTGATTGGATTATATAAATTTATAATAATCCAATCGTTGATTACATGTCCAAGATCGGAATATAAGTGCTGGTTTATTTGTTTTTTATATAACTTTTTAAAATACCTAGTATCAAATAAAGGATCTATAAACTTTATATTATTCATAGTTTAATAGGTACCTGATTATTTCGCTGATCTCCGTCTGTTGGATACATCCAACTGGTGTTGTACGTTATATTTCCTGTGAGATCATTATGTTTTATTAAGCCAAGGTGGTACTTACCTATCCATTCAATGTTTGACTTGTATACATAATCAGGTACTATTCCAGAACATAATGCGTCTGTAGCTTCATGATGTGTTAATCCAAAGCTACGAAGTCTTGGATATGCCCAAAAACTTACATTGTAGTCAGCATGTCTTTCAAATTGTGTGCGGGGATGATTTTCCATTATACTCTCCCACCTTAACGCAATTTCTTTAGCTTTAGGTAAATCCATAGTGCCGTGTCTCCAATAGTATTCAGGATCCCATCTTACTTCATGTATTCCAAATTTATCAGACTTGTCACTAAACGCATTACTTGTGCGGCCGCCGGCATCTGATACAAAAAGTATTTCGTATTGCGCTTTATCGATAACTTGTTGTTTAACTAACCAATCAGCAGTATCCATTAGACTTTCTTCAGTTTCGCCAGGAAGCCCTACTATAAAACTAGTAAGTATAAAGATTTCGTCTCCTGCTTTTTCGCGAATCCACTCTAGTATTCCTTTAATTTTTTCAGGGTCTAATCCTTTACCGGCAACTTTTGCTGCTGTATGATTAAAAGTTTCAACGCCTAAGAACATACCTCTACATCCCATGTCTAGCATTTTATCTAACATTTGTGGAAACTTATGGAACATATCCGGTCTGGTATACGCAATCCATTCGATCTTAAACGGCAAGCTACTAATAACATCATGCATCATATTAATTTTTGCCATACTGTCGTTTACTGTATCATCAGTAAGTTGATATCCAGTTGTTCCAAAATGCTCATAGTTATAAAGTAGTTCTCTTCTTAAACATTCAGCACTTTTAATAACTGTTCCACTATGATCATAGAAACAGAACTTACATCCAAATCTACAACCTTTTGATATTTCTAAAGGAAGCCATTCGCCTGTTTGTACACTATCTTGCGGTATCCATTTTGTTTGTGTAACTATTGCGCCTTTGCCAGCTAGTGCAGGTTCATTAATAAATGTTACATTATCTTTTATACGCATTTGAGAAGGGTCTAGCTCGCCATTTAAAAAATCAACCATTGTTCTTTCACTGTACCCATGGAACGCATAATCAATATACTCTTTCATTGCCTCGGGCAAAGACTTATTTACTTTTCCTGTTACAAAGTGCTGTTTATATATTGTATCTACTAATGCGCCACCGATTATTATTTTTGCGTTTGGGGCCCGACGTTTTAATTCCTTAAACCATTCGCAACATTCTTCATGACTAAAATGCCATAAATTAAATTTTCCTTGAGTAGGATTAAAAGGATTATTTAAAAACGTTAAACTTAAAGCAACATACTCAGTATCTGGTGTTACTAACTGTTCAAAGAAATCAAAGAAATTATCTAGTTTAGTAAAATAATCAAAAACTATTGCTTCGTATTTTGTATGTTCTCTAATATTACTAGCTACAGTATACGGTCCCATGTATCTAGTCCAGAAGTTGTACTTACTACTACCTAAATATTTGCCACCTACATAGTTGGTATTTTTAACTGATATTTCTAATCCGTATTCACTATTAACATCTTCAAAAGCAGATTTGTACATGTCAGTACGTTCATCCTCTTCGAGAAAGTGCGATCTAAACTTTGTACCACCTGTACCTCTTACATCATAGATATCGCTTAAAATTATTATCCTACTCATAATAAGTTGTTTTTCCTTAAATATTCATTTGCTAGTTTTTTATAGTTAGAAGCGTGTTGTCTAATCCATGTTGTATTATTTTTATCTGCACGAATGATCTCACTGTGTGTAAATCTTAGATTACTAGCACGACTGTATCCTAAGTAAGATGTCATAATGCGTTTTTGCCATGCGGATCCTTGTTGTGCTTGTTCAATAATATTTATCAAGTCTGACTTTGTCATATCGCCGTTTTGCCAATCTTCAACATATATACCATTAGCGTTTTTTTCAAGTGTAACCGTATATCCGTATTTTTCAGGATTGCGTTGTATTCTACTATAATCAATAGTATATTCTTTGTTAGGATCATATCCACCAATATATAGAGGAGTTATCTCCCAAGCATCAAGCCATGGCTGTGTACTAATCCAATCTACTAGTTCAATACAACTAGACTTTGTTTCTCCTGGCAATCCTAGTATAAATCCACTGCCTTGTACTATACTATCGCCCCATACACTTTTACATTGTTCTAACGCACTTTCAATAATATGACGTTTGGTTACTTTGCCTATAAGAGGTCCTACATGATCTGTAACTGTTTCTATTCCCCATTGTATACTGCGACAGCCACTTTCTTGTATCATACTAATCATTTCAGGCTTTTGGTATAACAAGTCAAGTCTACCAAAACCACTCCATGTAATATCAAACGGTAGGTCAGTAAATACATTGTGTATTAGACTCATCTTTCTCATGTTTTCGTTGAGCTGATAATCAGTAATCATGTAGTGATGTGTACCAAAACGTTCATAGTTTTCTATTAGTACATCTCGCAAATGTGTTTTGTCTAAGGTCCAGCTGTTTACTGCTTTTTTAGGGTAGTCACAAAAGGCACAGTTAAAAGGACAACCTCTACTGATTTCTAATGGTAGTGCTTCATGTGGAAATATATAATCATCGTCTGTCCAGTGTATTTTACTGTACCTAAACTCTTGCTCTGTCATACTACCATAATCAAGTTCTGACTTAACAAAGTTAGTTTCAGGAAACTGTTCCATTAATCCCAACACACTTTTATCTGCCATACCTCCTACCCATAAGTCTACCATAGGATACTTCTTTTGTAGAGCACGTTTTTGTGCAACCTTTTGGCCACCTACAACTATCTTGATGTTAGGGTATTTGGCTTTTGCAATATCAAACCATTTAGTAACTTCTTCTGGAGAAAAAGGAAAATACACATTCCACATATTACTTTTGCGTGTTCTACTATCTGCACTCCAATGTGTTTCCCAATCTTCTGGCATTAGTGTACTAAAATGTGTACTACTAAATCCTAAAAACTTTGTTTGATTGCTTACGTATAAATCTACTGCACGTTGAAAACGTTCTTCTGTAAAGTGACTAAAAAAGTCTATAACTTTAACTTTGTATCCTGATTCACGTAGTCTGCTGGCAACTGTATAGGCGCCAGCATCTCTGCCCCAGCCTATGCTACCATTGCATTCTGTAAATAGCACTACATCATAACTCATATTTCTTTAATCACATAACAATTTTGTTCGCTAGTTTCAGTTTCAAAAAACTTGCTTGTTTGTTCAAAGCCAGCATTCAAATAAGTCTTTAATGCAACCTTTCGTGGTAGGCTCCAACAATATTTTCTGTTTTCGTTTTTGGCTAAATTTACAGTATATTCTAACAAATGTTTACCAATATTATTGTATCGATATTCAGGCATTACATATAATCCTCTGCTTCTGTAATGCACTCTACTTGTTGAATGACCGCTGTTTACACCTACTATCTTGTCATCAAGAATATAACCAAAAAACGTAGGTTTATAGTTTTTATAAATGTTATCATATGATGTATCTTTATAACGCATATTACTCATAGGTAATATATTATTTCGGTTGGGCCATAAAAACTCTTGCCAAACTTGATAAACTTCATCGTATGATAGTTCTTTAATCAATACTGATCTCCTACAACAATATGCTTGGGTACAAGATATTGATATATTTTAAAAAAACTTTGATTGAATGTATTGCCGCTAGAAGCCATTCCGCTGTGTGGCATTTCAACTGGCACAGTTAATGGTTTGTTTACAAAGATAGTTCCCCAACGTGCATGTTCAACTACATAACGTTTGGTTGCTAAATCTTTGGTATATAAATGCAATCCTAATCTATTATGAAGTTGGTTTATTTGTTTTACAAGATCTTTGATATTTGTATATGTACTTACTGTTGCTGTTGGAGAAAAGTGATCAATATCATTGCACTCTCCTAAAGTAACACCGTCGATTGCCATTACAGTATCAAGTAGTTCTTCAACAACAAAAATATGTTTAGGTGCTGTGCAATCTGCTCCAAGATTGTACTTAACACTCCATTCAAGATTTTCTAATATAAATGCCGAATTACCATCGTTAACAACTGCTATACTTGCTCCGCCTACATCTGCATTTACATCATGATGGTTTGATTTAAAATAATCTGCTGTTTTCTTGCTGCCTGTTATATCAACAAAGTCATAATCTTTTAAGTTTATATTGTTGACTATTTTTACACTATTGTATTTGTTTTTCCAGTTATCTAATATCCAAGGCAAGGCACCTACATTACCATCATTTAGTTTAATATCAATAGTGCATCCAGCTGCTAGTGCCGGCGCTATTTTCCATAATGCTATAACCAATGGATAGTTCCACGGAACAACACCTAAACAGTGTCCTTTTGATTCCCATCTCATACTACTAGTACATGTCTTAAAGTATTCATATTCAGGCACAGCTATTAGGTTTCGAGCTGCACCAGCATAATATCTACAAATATCAACACTAATATTAACAAGTGCAGTTGGTTCAAGTTGTAGTATTTTTTGTTGGTTATCTTCTATAAACTGTGCTAGGCTCAGAAGAATTGATTGCTTGTCTTGAGGTTTCATATCTTATTGTATTATAGAAAAACAGATTTGTCAAGTATTTCAAATCGTAAACTTAATCCTATTTTATAATCACAATCCATACGACCTGTGCAATGTAGTCTATTGCTAGGAAATATAAGAACATTTCCTGGTTTGTAATCATATGCAGTACCAGTTAACCCATAAAATTGTTCTTCATTACGGTAATCATATTTTAATATTTCATACATGTCATCAGAAATAGGCTGGTCAGTACAACCAACTACAGTTGGGTCTTTATATGGAAAATCACGTTTTTTATTGAGATTAAAATCTTGTTCAGGTTTCCATATATCACCTAACCATGTTGCACCACTGTAATCTGTACAATATTGATCAAACACAACAAACTTTTGTTCTATATTATTACTTACATAAAGTGGAATTAAAACATTGTAACTATTTTTATTATTTCCGCTATCTACGTGTGTAAAGTAAGGAAAACTATGCTTGTAAAAGTTGTCACCTAAGTTTTTATCAACCGGTATATATTTTTTTAAAATAGGTTCGAGTATATGCTGTATGTGACTCCAGGGTTGACCTATTTTGATCATGCCCATTGTATCATAATGCAAACTTGTATTACTATTGAAGAAATCAAGAAGATTGTCTATCACTTGATTAGACAATAATGATTTATATATTTTAACTGTCATATATTAGTTTATGAAGTTTACTTGTATCTCTTGTTTAGATTTGGTTGGAAAAACAAACTCAGGTTTTGTGTGATGCTCTCTACGTGGTCTTGTTTCGTCTTTGATTCCTATACCCATTAATAGCTTGATTGGATTTTTAGCACCAACTACAGTTGCAACCTCATCTGCGTCAAAACATGCACAACAACCAGTACCGTAGTTTAACATACTAGAAATAAGATTTGCGTAGCCTGCTGCAATACCAATAGCCATATGTGCATCTTTTTCTAAACTTTTCTTTTGAGCAGCCGTTAGTTTACCATCATCATATGCCCACATTTCGTCATTTCTGTGTACCGTATCAGTAGTATGTCTGCTCATATAATCTTCAACTTCAAATGCCAACACTAAGTTTGCCAATACCTGACTGTTAGTTTCGTTCTTTCCTGTTTCATAGTTTAAAAACCCTGAAGTGTTATCATGAATATTTTCAATAACTTGTCTATTAGTGATTGCATGTACTTTATAAAAAGAAATATTTTGTTTACTAGGACAGTTTGTCACACTATGTATTATTAAATCAATATCATCTTTTGGAATCTGTTTTTGTAAATCCCAGTTACGCTGACAATGTTGACTTCTAATGATTGCTTTTTTTACTTCTGTATGATCCATAAATATTTTCTCCTCAATGTATTTATGACAATATTATACTAACTGCATTGTCTACTGTGATATACTCTGTAGTGGACATATTAGGATACTTTTGTAATATGCGTTCAGTTCCTACATATCCAAAATGAGTATATTTTAAATTTAAGGTTGTGTCCAGCTTAATCAGATCATTGTGCAATATACGTAATGATTTTTTTTGTATTTGGTATTCTAGTAAATGTTCGTAGTTTTTTAATATAGTTTCATCCTCAGCTACATTACTACCAACATTAATTATTGTTTTGTTAGTATCTTTAAATGCATGGAACAAATCTAATAACATATAAGTTTGTCCAAACCCATCATGTGCATTGTTTATAAAAACATCAACGTCATTGCATTGTTTAATAATACGTTTTCTGTCAATACGGTTATTAATGTCATAGCTAGTACTTTTACTAAATCCAATAAAGTTTACAACTGATTCAGATATAGCTTTTCCTATACCCGATGTATGTCCTGTTATTGCGTATTTCATTTATCACCTAGTATTGTAACTACTAGATGAAATCTTTCATCTGTACTACCGTTAAATGCAGTATGAGGAACAACTGTATTTGTCCAATACCATTGATTTTGTTTTAGATGTTTACTTTCGTTTTCGATTACCATATAACATCCGTCTTGTGTTTTCATCGGATAATGTAATCTAGGAGTATCATCGTTATGCCAAGTTAAACAAGTTTTAGGTCTAGAATTCATTATGCGAATCCTACCTACGTTGTATTTTTTGGTTATGCTGTTATATACATCTTCAAATAACGAATCTTTAAACCCTGTACAAAGTATTTCAAAGCTATCTTCTTTTAAAGGAACTTTTCTAGGAGGTACTACTAGTGTTCCTTGTTTGTTTGTATAAGAGCTATCCCAATCTAAAAATAAACTTCCTCTTCCTGTCAAACAGTTTGACGGATCGGCTTTGGTTGCATTTAAACAAATCTGATCGTTGCCTGTATCAGACCACCATATCTTTTTTTCGTCAAGTAATCTTAAAAACTCTGTGTATAAATCATATACTGGAAGATCGTCGAGTTCAATAAAATTCATTTACTTTCCTTTGTTGTCCATAATATTATACTTTTTTTATTTTTAGTACCAGAACTTAAATAAGAATCACTACAATGAAATCTACATTGATGCCAAATCATAAGACTATTTTTTTTCCAATCTATTATTTTTTCAATACTCATTCCTTCAAAAAAACTATAATCTTCGTGTTGATTTAAATAGCGATCATAATATTCTTTTGTAATAGTAGTTTCATTTATAAAACCTTTTGAGTTTTTTATTGTGTTAGGCTTTAAAAATCCTGTAAAAATATGACGTCTGTATTCCCAATCTTGATCAGGAAAATAATATTGATCAAACGTTATGGTTGATGCTGTTCCCCATTTGTTATCTTCACTTATAACATCTAAAGGAATACATAATGTTGCATAGGGTAATGCATTTTCCCTAACATCTGATAAGTTATGGTCAGTGTGTGTTGGAACAGGATTTCCTTGAGTGTTTGAAACTACCGACAAGTATACATTATGTTTTCCTATTATATCTTCTATACGTTTGTTAAGTAGAGCATAAAGGTTACTTTCGTAATATTTAAACTTAGTATATTGTTGTCCTGAATGTACAACAGGATCGTTTTCTTCAAGCTCGATTGCCGTAGTTTTTATTTTGTCAAACTCACTGTTACTAAAAAAGTTTTCAAATGCCTTAGAAGGAAACATTGTTTTATTTTGAGATTTCATTAGTTCTTTAGAATAATACATTTTAGATTTCCTGCAACTGGCATTCAATATATTTATTTACAAACTGTTTTGTATTATTTAATAATGTTTCACGGGGAACATCTATTTCCTTTACATTAACTAAATCTCTCATATCACATCTTAAAGTTGTACTAAACTCTCCTATTCGAAATCCAGAAACTTTTTTATATTTAAAAGACTTGTCATTTATTTCGATTGCTGCTTGTTGTAGCTCAGTATGTACTAAATTTCCGTTAACCCAGTTAACAAGGTTGTCTTCTGTAAACTCATATCCATATTTTTCATAGTTTTTTTCAAACTCGCTTACAAACTGTACTCCGTTTTCTGCGTTAATAGGATTAATATATAATGCCCAATGCCACCAGCAACTCATATCGTTGTCTATTAACCATTGTAAATCTTTTTCTTCTTGTTCTCTATTCCAACCAGGAAGACCTACAATCATTCCCATCCACCAGTTTGTTTTATCTTTCCATTTTTCTTTTAGTTCTAACAAAAAGTCTTTGGCATATTTTCCATTCCAGCCTTTACCGATAGCTTTTGCACCTTGTTCTTGGAATGTTTCGATACCAAAAAATGCACTACGCAATCCTGATTCCGGTAACAAATCTATCATTTCAGGATACGAAGCTAATAAATCTATTCTAATATAAGCTACATATTCTAACTCAAATGGCAAAGACTTACTAATACGATGAATCATTTGTACTTTATCTAGACTTTCGTTAAATGTATCATCACTAAAATAATATTTTGTAGTGCCAAACTGTTCATAATTCTGTAATAGCTCTGTACGGATATCTTCTTCTCGCCTTATGTTAGTTCCTTTTTTTCTACCAATCAAAGGAAACTGACAAAACTTACATTTAAATATACATCCTCTACTTATCTCAATACTTAACGTTTCATAAGGCTGAATAGCATCACTGTCATGATATTTTCTTGTAAAGTTTTGTATATTAAACAGTGGGCGTACTTCTATTTTGTTAGATAATCTATCTAACATTGCAAGTGTTTCGTCTTCAGCAAACTGATATATACGAATCCAGTCGTCATCTTCTAATAAAGGAGATGCTGCGTTGGATCCGCCGAGTATCCATTTAATATTAGGATTTGTTTTTTGAAAAGTTTTCTTTAAATATTTTACCCATTTTGGACAATGAATTCCGCCTATAGTTAATCCATTATGTGTAACTAGATCAATATTCCAAAAAGTAGTACTTATTCCAAATGCAAGTGTATCGTCATCAATATGTTTATTTGCAATTTCTTCTAAAATATTAGGACTAATTTTAAAACAAAAATCTATTACTTTTACAGTATAACCAAAGGAACGTAGCCAGGAAGCAAGTTGATACTGGCCGCCTGAACGTACGGCATATGTCGCTGGTTCTTCCATACCTGCAAAAATAATAAAGTTGGCCATTATACCTTTCTCTTTGGTATCTTACTATCGGCACTACTAACACAACTGCCTGTAACACAAGGCATAGCTTTGTCAAACAGTTTAAAGCCTGTTTCGATATTGCCTAGCGGAGCATCATGGCAACTATAACTACGCTTTACACTACCATCAGGTTCACGTATAATAATACCTTGATAGCCTGCGTTGCAACTCCATCCTTTAAAGTTATTGAAGTTAAAAGCATTAAATCTTTCTGCTTGATCCATATACCATGCTTCACCTTTGGAATCTCTAAATTCTACTTGCATATGCCAAGGCACACTAGCATCAGGCATGTACATCATATCTTTAGGTATATCAAAACTAGGACTCGGCCGGCCTGACCACTTGCGTTTACTTTCTGTATATGCACGTTGTGGCATACCATTGTGCAAACGTTTTAGGTCCTCCGGTTTGTATCCATCAACCACCCTACTAGCAGTAGGGTCTGATTGCGGTTTGAGTGTAACGTTGATTCCTTGCTCATGGAAGAACAAGGCGTTTTCCCAATCTCTTTCAAACCAGTCTGGAACCATAACCATATTGATTGTAACTTGAACATCGTGCTCCTGACAGAAGATTAGTTTATCTGCAAAGTCTTGCATCTTCTCAACTGTATTTAAGTGTTCTGTGTGTAAACTTGCAGTAATACTGGCACGGTGGAATGGCTTGACTGCTTCTACATACTTTTCAAACCATGCCATGTTGCGACTACAGTTAGATGTCATATGTACACTGGTGTAGTTGGTGTTGTCTACGTCATCAGCCAGATGCTGTAGAATGTCCAAGTAGCCAGGATGGAAAGTAGGCTCACCCCCACTAAGACTAAAATGATAACTATTAAATCCGTTTTCACGTGCTTGCCTCTTTATTTCATCTATGGTCCGTAAGCATAGTTCTGTAGGACGGTGGTCTTTACGGTCACTGCGGGCGTAAGGCCAGCAGTAGGAGCATTTGTAGTTGCAGAACCGTCCAAGTAACCAGCTGACAGTAAATATATCGCGATACAACAAAGTGCGTTGGCCAACGCTGACAATGTCGTCGAAAGGTATCTTAGTAAAATCATAGTTGGACCATTTTAAATCTTCATTCATACTTGTATTATAACATTCCTATTTACGTGTGTCAATCTGATATTTTATATTAGGAGTATTTTGATGTATAGGATTTAGTTTTAAGCACAGTTCTTCTTCTTCAAACGGATTTGGAATAGTGAGTGTGTCTTTAGGATAGGCGTGTTGGCCTACTGGTAAAATCACTCGCAGCGTGGTATTGTCTTTTCCAGTGATACGTGTACCAAGACTATTAGGATCTTCGATGCATTGACAAAAACTAGTTAGAAATCCATTAGACTGAAGTAAGTATGTTAATGACATTAGTGCCATTCCTATTTCTACAGGAGCAATATATGGTTCAGGATCTAAGCGATGTGTAAAACAAACTAATACTGGTGCAAGAACTTGACTATTAAACTTAGCGTTACGAATAGATTGTTCTCTCGGCGTAGATCCATACATAATATCTTTTCTCAGTTCTCTATCACTCCAGTCAAGAATATCTATTCGATACGGAAACTGGTGTTGTTTGCTGGGCATATTAGAAGAAAATAGTTCTATTACAGTTTTGAAGGCATCCATATCAAAATCTTTGGTAAGATCAAAGTTAAATGTAGATCGTCTGTTAATATATCTTTTATTGAAAGTATTGCCCATAGTTATTCCTTACTTAAAAATATATTTATTTAGTTTTAATCAATATTATTTTCAAATACTACTTTATCAACATGTGAATATAAAACATCTTGGAAGTTTTCTTTGTATGCACTTTTAGGAGCACACAGTCCACAGCTACAAGTTTGCTTTGGACATATTATAGTAGGCATAGTACCAGTTTCTAACTTTTGTTTTAAGTCTGCAATAATCTTATGGCCTTCACTTATTTTTCCTATCGATCCCCTAGTTTGATCAAACTTTGCTTGACAAGTTTGATGATGAAACACACTATCTGTTTGTTGTTCTAGATGCAGGAAGAACCAGTTAACACTGCAATGCCATCCTTTAAAATCTCTAAAATCCACAAAGGTGCTTTTACGACTATTTCCTTTTGAACTTAAACACATTTCTCTTTGACCGCAACAAGGTCTACCAATTTCGTATCCTGCTTTTTTTGTTTCTTCTTTGGGTTTTTCTTTTTTAACTTTTGGTGTAGTATCAACTTTGTCATTATTTAAGCTGGCATTTTTATACTTCCAATAGTTTTTCATGTAGTCTAACTGATCGTCAGTATACTGATGAGCCATAGCACTTGCACTACCCGGTTCTTCGCCAATAATACGAGGAACATATTTAATGCCATTATCATGTAGGAAATCGCAAAGTTCTTTGCATTCATCAAAATATGCTGCATGAAACATAACATTTACGTTTAATGTAAACTCATAAGAAGGTCCGTCATTATGAAACTGTAGTATTCTATCTTTTACTTGTTGTTTGAGTTTACTATCGCTTTCACTATGATAACTTACTGTTGCGTGACGAAAGTTTTCCATAACTGCCTTGCCCATTTTTTCACTCATGGCACCGTTTGTAGTTAATGAAAATACAGCGCCCCACCGATCTGCATATTTTTTTTCATACTCTTCTTTTAAATATTTTGCAAACGGAATAAAGTGCGGATTTACTGTAGGTTCGCCACCTGTAAAACTTATAGCTGCATGTTTGTGTTCTCTATATAACATATATACATCCATATATTCAAACAAAAAGTTTATATTTGCTTTTAGTTCGTCTAATGTAGCGTGTTTACTAAAGTTGTCATGACGATGGGCCGGACAATAACTACAGTCGTAGTTACAACGGCGGCCTAAGTCCCATGTTACTTGAAAGTTCTTGCCCGTAAGTAAATCTATTGTATCAAAACTCATTTAAAATGTCCTTTAAACATTGGCTCGACGTCTAGTAGTGACTCGTTTCTCATTTTATCTAAGGACTTTGTATAGGTAACAAAATAATCCCAATATTCTTCATAATAACTTTCACTATTCATATATTTTACAATACCATTTCGTATATGTTTTGCAGAACGTAATACATAGTCTGGATACTTGTTATCTTCTACCCATTGTACAAACTCATTAAAATTATTAGTAGCAATAACTTTTAACTCCGGTGGTAGTACTCGAATATTCAAATGTTCAGGATTATGTGCAACATGATGACTAACTATTGGCTTACTTTTGGTTCCACTTATTCTTTTAAAGTTACTTTCTTGCAGTTTCCATTTCATAAAGTCAACCATGTGAAACACATTATATGCTGTAACTGTAAATGCAAACCAACTCTGTATGTTCTCAGGCATACTATCTAGTGTAGTTAGGTTTTTATGCAACTTGTCCCATTTTGCAGGATATCGCTGGTATTCTAATACCTTGCCCATGCCGTCTATACTTGCACCTACTCGTACATGCTTAAACTTTTCCCATAACTTCATTACCCTAGGAGGTAACGTACTCATATTAGTATTATATTCTACTGTCATATTTTTAGCAGCATCAACATTTATACATTTTTGCAAAAACTCATAATGTCTTTCAATAAGCATAGGCTCGCCGCCAGCAAAATACACATGCTCAATATTATGTACATTTGCTTCTAACTGTTGCCAAAAACTTTCGTTGTTAGGCCAATCAAAATCACTAGCACAAAGTTTGCCATTTATGTTTTCTATTGTAACTTCGCCACTAGTATCACTAAACGTATTTTTACCTGTTAGTTTAATCCAATCCTCAAACCACGCATTACTGTCACTTGGTCCACACATACGGCATTTAAGATTACAAAAGTTGCCAAATCGCAAATCATAATATATTACTGGAGTTTTTTCTATATCAATACTACCATCAGGAGCTGTATCTTTTAAAGCATCAATAATACTATATTTCCATTGTACATTTTCGTATTGTCTTCTACTTGTTAGTCCGTTATCTTCTTCTCGTTGACAGCGCCCGCACTCTTCGCTCCAGTTACCATGTAGCATATTAGAACGTATATTTTTCATTAAATCTGCATTACGTGCTTCTTGTAAGTTATCAACTCCTGAGTTATATGCTATGCCATCTGATTTGCGTATTACACCTTTATTTTTTGTTACATTAGCCTGACAACATACTCTGAGATCGCCATTGGACCGGACAGCTTGGAATATCCAAGGAATGGGACAAAATGTGTTTGTCATAATATGTTCCTATCAGTTAACTGATCTTTAATCCAGTTAGCTTCCCATTGGTTTCCTTCTGTACCAAAATGTTCGCCGTCATCAACTACATATTTGTAAAACTGCTTTTCACCTAACTCAGTGAACACACTAGGAATATGAGATTCATATGATCTTCTATGATGGAAATAAAAATCTACATTATTTTTTACATAGTTTATGTAAACACGATGATCTAAATCAACTTGATCGTCGCACAATCTTTTGTAATATTCTACTCCAAACTTGTGTTTTTTGCGATCAGAATCTAAAAACTTGTTTGAAAGTATTGTTCCTGTATTAATACGGTCGACAAACTTGCCATAATCTTCCTCTAGGCAATAATAGTTGTCATATTTTTGATACATTATTTCTTTAAACTTATGAGGTTTCCACCATGTAAATCTTCCAGGACTTGTGACTTGAAAAAGTTTTACATCAAAAGTTTTATCTTGCATTACTTGTTCTAATAAATGAGTATGATATGTTATAGCAGTTCCAGCTGCTGCAAAGTTATAAAATTTATGCTGAGGATACATCTTACTTAACCAAACTACCCAGTTATCAAAAACTTCTGATTTTACTCCTTGAGTCCAGCTACAACCAAATACTGCAATATTTTTAGACTTCATATTTTTTAAACTCCGGTAATACATCATACAGATTTTGACCACGACTTTGGTCTAGTTGTTTACTATAATAATAGAATTTTTCTAGTTTGTCAACCCAGTTCTCAGCATTCATGTAGTCAATAACTCCTTGGACTTTATCTATATGTGTGTAGTTAGATAATGTTTTTGTAACTTGTGCTTTTAGTTCCTGAGGTAATACTCTTATATTTAACTCCTCAGGATGATTTAATATATTTAGATAAATTTTATGTCCAAACGGTTCTGCCCAATCTAAAAACTCATGCAATCGTGTTATGTTGTACATCTGTACTGTGCAATGTATTTCATTTACTACGTTATCCAACTGTCGTACTTTTAAAAAGTTTTCTTCAACTTTATTCCAGTTACTAGGATAACGAATATATCTATCCAAATCTCCTATTGCATCAATACTTACATTACATTTTATTGCTTTAAATTCTTTCCATTTTTCTAATAGATAGTTTGGAATATTTGTTAGATTAGTGTTATATTTTATTTTTACTTTTTTTGCACGGCCCGACTCTATTATTTTATCAAGTATAAATTCATGATCTTTAATAATAGTAGGTTCGCCGCCTGTAAGGTATACTTCTTCGATAGTTGGCAAAAAGGCATCAATATTTCTTTCATACTGTGTATACCGATACCAGGGCCAGGTTTCGCCACCAAGTCTTTTCATTTCGTCATCAGGTAAAGGATCATTAACCAAATGCCATTCATCTAACCATTGATTACTAGCATAAGGATTGCACATACGACATTTGAGATTGCACATATTTCCTAATCTAATATCTGCATATACTATGTTTAGTTCGGGGGTTTCTGTATATTCTTTATCTTCTAGCCACCTATCCATCCATGACTGACGTAAACTTTTTATACCAGAGTCTTCTTCTTTCCAACAACGTGAACACATTTCCGGACGTTCGCCAGCTAACATTTGTTTACGTAGATTTACATAATCTGGGCTATTCCAAACTTTGTCAAGTGGCACCTTGCCCATTTTATAAGGTTTGCCAGTTTCAGGATCTTTGATGAAGTTTTTTCCAGGAGTACTGTTGCAGCAAGGACGAAAGTTTCCACTTGCATTAGTAGCAATGTGCATCCACGGAAGATTGCAAAATGTTTCTGATGGTGGTGATATCTTACTCATCTGAGTTTATTCCAAGTTTGTTGATTAAATGAGTTGCTAATAACTCATGTGTGTATTCTTTAAAATGTCCTTGCGGATATATGTCTTTTTTATTATTAGTTCGTTTACTATAGTCGTCAAGTGTTGTTGTGTTAAATCGTAAATCTTTTAGTGCAACGCCCGGCTTATAAGTGTTGGTGGTATTTACTACATCTATCATATGCACTTTAGGATACATTGTCTTTATCATATGATATATTCCTGCATTTGCTGCGCTCCAAAAGTAATCGCAAGGCCCGTCTAACAACATCATTTTGTGTAGTTGTTGTAAATGTTTTTGTTTGTGTGTTTTCATCCAGTTGAGATTGCGGTTGCCGTCCCAACGTTCTTCGTCAAACATAAATCTGTAAATGTGTGTATAACCAACAAATACAATATCATTGTCCCAGTCTATATGCTTTTCACGAACAACACTTAGCTCGTGTAAGGCTCTATCAGCACCTGATCCTCGTATTGCATGATTACACAGTTCGTATCCTAGTGACTCTGCAACTTTTCCTGCATATGACAAATGCTTTTCTTCTTGTAGTAGATCTGTAGTTTTATACAATTCGTCAAGCAAATCTGCCCAGTCATTTCTTACTCTACCAAGGTGTTTGTCGGGCACTTCCCAAATGTTTGTTGTGCCTGCATTTTCCAGCATCCATTTATCAGGATCTACATATTTAGACACTCCTAGTTCTGTTCCTAGTGTGTGACTACAACCAAACGCCCAAACTCTACTCATAATATAAATCCTTTAAATAATCAAATTCTGTGTAGTAATCAAACAAACATTTGTTATTAACTTTATCCTGTGCTCGCATCCATTTAACAAATGTGTGATCAAATTCTGCGTTTACAGGTTTGTCTAGCCATTTTATTATTTTTTCTACACTCTGTGTTGCATGGTGTACTAGTCTGTTAGATGCATGTTGTTTTGTATATTCTAATCCTATATGACAGCGTTCTCTTATTACGTCTTTGAGATTATCTGGTAAGTTACAAATATCCATTACTCCAGGGTATTGTACAAAACTAACGTGCAATCTACTGTCTAGTTCTGTCCAAAACTTTAACACTTCATCTATCTTAACAGCATTAAGTACATTTACAGTACAAGTAGCATGTAAGTCTAGTTGCTTGTTTTCTATTTGAGTCGACATCTGTGTTTTTACAGTGTTCCAGTTTTCTACAAGTTTATCTAAGTTGCCACCTTCACGCAAGTATTCGTATGTGCTAGGATCTGAATCTACACTTACTCTACATATAACTCTTTTGTACAATGGCCAATGTTCTAATACATTGTTTAGATAGTGCAAGTTTGTACTATATTCAAGTGTGATATTTTGTGCATATGGCTTTAATACTTCCAACATTTCATGATGCATCGGGTGCATCAACGGTTCGCCGCCTGTTATACGTATCATGTTTAAGTTAGGTGCAAAACTTTTAAGTTGTTGCATAGTATCTTCGGGCAACTGATTGATGCTAAAGTTTAAGCTACCACTTGAAATATCTTTTGCAACTTCATAAAATTCAGGATCTTTTTTACATTGCGTAACCCACTGACTACTAAACTTAGGACTGCAATGCCTGCATTTCATATTACACAAGTTTCCAAACCTAAACTCCATATCTCTTGGAAAGGGCGGTATTGTTAAATCTTCTACATCTTCGAGTGCTTCAACTTGTTCTGAATAATCCTCAAGCATTGTTAATCTAGTGCTTTTGATTCCTGCTTCTTCCATTTGCCAACAACTTTTACATCCTTCAGGCTTTTCACCTGCAAGATGCTGTCGACGAAACTCTTGCCAGTTGTCGCTGTACCAAATATCCGTTAGATTAGTTGTAGTATAATCACCTAACTTTTCGTGACAACGCCAGCAAGCGGTTGCTGTTTTGTTTGGCTTTATATTCATATGTATAAATGGCATAACACACTGCATACTGTACTTACCGTATATAATGTGCGTACATTTCAGAGATGAGCGTCTCCAAATCAACACCTCTATGCTGTTTCATATACTCAGCTTGTGTCCAAAACTTTTCTATTATTTTATCACTTGGAGTGTACATATAGTTTTCTTCTATATCCTTGATAATATTTTTTAGATCGCCTTGCTCTGGGTCTTCGGCTTGTTTTAGTTCTTCAACAATCTGTTCGAGCTTGCTAGGCTGTATTAAGTTTACCCTATACTCTTCTGGAAATCTTACAGGAGTATAAACCATATAATCAAATAAATATCCTTGTTCGTTAATAAACTTTGGTATTTGATGTATATTAAAAGATGTTACTGTCATAGTGTTAATGATTGTAAATCCTTTATCCTTATATTGCTTGAGATTTTCTTCGATTACATTCCATTCGCTTCTTGGACGTTGATAATGCAATACATCTTCTTGCCCGTCAATTGACGTTAGAAAATGCACAGTGTCAAAAGTTTTTAAGAAATCGGTTACTTCGTTGTCATATATACTACCGTTTGTTCTATATTGTATTTTTACATCTTTTGAAAGTTTACTCAAAAAGTCTAAATTTTTCTTTTTATGCAACAACGGTTCTCCGCCGGTGATTTGTACATGACGTAAGTTCGTCATTTGTGGTAGCAAATCTAACAGTTGTGTATCATAAAAATCGTTTATTTCCGAAAGAGGCGTACTCCAGTTTTGTTCTTTTGCGATCAAATGACTCGATCCTGCGCCGCACATCACGCATTTAAAGTTACACAAGTTACTAAACTTAATATACAATGCTTCAACATCAGACGGATCAAATACTTCTTTAACAATACCTTTGTTATTAAATTCTCTAATACTACGCAATCGAGGAGTGTCTATACCTAGCTTTTCTTTTGATACACACATTTTACACAACTCTGGAGTAATACCATTTACAGCATCTTTGCGCATTTGTTTTAGTGTATCGCCGTTTATAAGATCTTTTCCATTATGAATTAATACATGATTTTTAGGATCTAACTTATCAACATGACAACAAGGCATTACCGACCTTGATGGATTTTCTGAAATATTAATGCCGCCTGCTAGCCAACCACACTTAAACATCACACACCACACTTTGCTGTGCAAATACCTAGCAAACTATTTTTAAATGAATGTGGCAAATCTTTTTTAAAAAAGTCATGATTTACAATATCTTTAAACGAATGCTTATGTAAGTTATTAAAATCTTTGCCATACAACTCGATTTTTTCGTCGAGCCATTCAAAATTGCCACGCCATCTGCTGCCTGTATGAAAACTTAAATAGCAACAAGGCCATACTTCACCCATCTGGTTTACTTGTAAATTTTTTTCTTGCTGCCACGGACATGCACTTTTTATTTTTACTAGTTGTTTCTTCTGTTCTGCATTACCAATATATTCTACAGCAGATCGCATAATATCTACTTCTTTAGCAGTAGGTGCAGTAATTGTGCCTGCAGGAAATTCTTTATATTCGTCTGCTTTATTTTCTGTAAAATAACTACGATTTAGTGTAAATGAACAAAACCCTAAACGTTTAGCCATATCACTTGCTTCTTTTAACTGATGTTTGTTATGATCAAATACTATCATTCTCCATCGTGCATCGGCGCCATGGTCCATAAATGTTTTTGCATTAGCCATTACCTGATTAAAGTCGACTCCACGGCGATAGATATGATTAGTATCTTCTAACCCGTCGATACTAAACACAACTTCCGAGTCGTTAAACAACTGGTACACTTTTGCAAGATCTATCCAAAATTGTGTATTCCTAGCTCCACCGTTTGTATGTATTGCTAGTTTTATTTTAGGATGTATTTCATGTAGATAGTATAACATATCAACGATTTCTGGATGACTTGTAAAATCTCCATAGTTTCCATTAAAAGTTATGAGATGCATATTACTATGTTTAGCAAAGTTACAAACTTCTTTCCATATAGACCAAGACATATGCTGCAATTTTAATCTTGGATTTACGGGGCCGCCATTAATATTACGAATACATGAAGGACAAAAACTATTACAGTAACTTGTTACATCTATTTGTATTTGATAAACATCGGTATCATTAATTGTTTGCATTAAAATAACTCCGGTGTTATTAGGTGTTCTAACTTGTTCCAAAGCTCGCTGTTTTTATCCATCCAGTGTTCCTTGCGTAGCTTATTTAACTGTGCATCATTTCTTAAAAACAATCCAAAGTTTCCTGGTTGTTTAATCTCGTGTACAAGTTGTGCAAATATTTTACGATATAACACACTATAGTTTTTTTCAATATTTTGCAAGTATTCTAAAATCCAAGGTTTTACATCTTCGTGCAAGTTACGTGGTTGCATCCACTCCGGTCCATCAACAACCACACATTCATGATACAACTCTTGTTCTATACAAAAATCTAATATTTCATGCACTTTGTTTATATTGTATATACTAAATGCACTGTGTACATTTATATGTTTAAAATGCTGTTTGTACCAAGCAAGATTGTTGTAAACTGTGTTCCAGTTACTATCTTTACGAAGAAACTCATTAAGCTCTCCGTAACTATCAATACTTAAATCAATATGTACTTTTTTACACTGTTGTAATAGTTCAACCAGTTGTTTGTTTGGTAATATACTTACATTTGTTACTAGCAATATAGTCAACTGGCTAAGATTGCACTTGTTGAGTACTTTGATTAGTTTGTCTTGTTCCATCATCGGCTCGCCGCCGAGCACTTTTATAAATCTTAAATCAGATAAATCATAATGGTTAACAATAGTGTTGTCTGTGATAATGCCTTTTGGTATTTTCCATCCAAGTTTTTTAGCATCACTGTACCAATGTGTACTAAGTTCCGGCATACACATTCTACATTTATTATTACACACATTACTAAGAGCTAGATCGATATTTGTAAGTTTTTTTATCTTTCCTCTGCCTTCTTCTTCTGTGGGTAATCCAAAATCTCCTATAAGTCCGGCATTAATGTCAGTACGCATACTCCTAGCACTACTTTTTTCATCATCATAACATTTTTTACAGCCATGAACATACTCATCTTTGGACATTTTTTGTCTAAGATAGTTCATATATTCGTGATTGAACGGATCAGGATGTGCTACATTTAAATCGTCTGGAACTTCTTCTTCTCTAAACACACAACAAGGTCGTATTTGTCCATCAGGACGCATAGCCATGTGATGAAATGGCAATGCACATGCATATTTTGGTACACTAGGCATACCATTTCTCTGATTGCATTGGATCAATACTTAGTTCGTTGATGTTCAAATGACTAGGCTGATCTACCATCCATTTGACATATTCAGCAGCTAGATTGATATCCATAGTTTTTCTATCTGGGTGTTTTTCTTGATTATTGTCTAGTGTTCCAAAACTAATATAGCTTATTTTAGGACCACTTGCCCATACACCTGTAAGTCCTAACGTATTACTATAATCACGCAATGCTTTCTTTTCAGCATTGTATAACCATGCTCCGCCTTTTTTAACTCTATCAGTAGTGCTGCCTATGTTGATAATATGGCATTGATGATTTTCAAGTGTGCATTTTTTATAGACAATATCAAGTAAACTAGTTTGATTGAATCTAAACAAAGCACTACAGTTAATAAACACATCATGTGCTAGTACTGCTTCTGCACAGCGTTCCATGTCTAGTTTTTTACCAAAATCGTAGCCAGTACTTCTACTAATAAACTCTGCATCAGGATAAATCTTTGCTAATGCTCCAGCTACACCGGTGTCTTTGTTACCCGTTATGATCATCTAATACTCCTATATCTATGTGGTTGTTTAGCACGTTTAATAGTTTATCTGTTTGCATACTCTTAGGAGCACATAGACCGCAACCACATGTCTGTTTTGGACAAACAATAGTAGGCATAGTACCAGATTGCATTTGTTTTCTTAAATCGTCAACTAACTTTTTACCTTCACTTATTTTTCCTATTGCGCCTCTTGTGCCATTAAACTTTGCTTGACAGGTTTGATGATGAAACACTTGATCGGTTTGCTGTTCTAAGTGTAAGAAAAACCAGTTAACACTACACTTCCATCCTTTAAACTCTCTAAAATCTACAAATGTACTCTTACGTTTTTCTGTACCGTTGTGAAGCATCATATCTCTACTGCCGCAACAAGGACGTCCTATACTACTTCCTAGTTTTTTTGCATTTTTTACAACATCACCTACTGCACTACTAGCATACAATGCATCATTCTTTTGTTTCCAATAGTTTTTCATCCACGCAAGTTGTTCTTCATTATATTGATGAGCAAAGCTAGGTTTGCTATCAGGCTCTTCGCCGATAACCCGCGGAACAAAATCAACACCGTGTTGCAGTAAAAACTCACATAGTTCTTTACACTCGTCAAAATATTCTGCATGAAACATAACATTTACACTAACTGTACACCCATACATATCGCCCTGATAGTGTAGTTGTAGTATTCTGTCTTTTACTTGTTGTTTGAGTTTACTATCACTTTCACTGTGATAGCTAATAGTGGCATGACAAAAGTTTTCCATTATTGCTTGGCCCATTTTTTCACTAAATGCACCATTGCTTGTAAGGGCAAAATCAGCTTCCCACTTGTCTTGATATTTTGCTTCGTATGCTTCTTTTAAATATTTTGCAAACGGAATAAAGTGCGGATTTACCGTAGGTTCGCCGCCTGTAAATCCTACATTTGCTTCCTTGAAGTTACGATGTTCCATGTACACGTCAATGTATTCAAACAAGAAATCTACGTTGGCTTTTAGTTCATCTAACGTAGCATGTTTACTAAAGTTGTCATGTCTGTGTATTGGGCAATAACTACAGTCATAGTTGCACCGTCTTCCAAGATCCCATGTCACTTGAAACAACTTTCCAGTTAACAAATCAATAGTATCAAAACTCATTTATTTCCTCAATGACAGATTTTACTTGCTTATCTGCCCAATCTCTTTCTTCGCACCACCAGCACTGTTTACATTCTGGAATATACATTCCTGCATTATAATCTCTAAAATGGCCGCATGCCTCTTTTATACTTTCCATATGATTTATATCACCTTCACAACTACGTGTTGTGTCATACAAATCTAAAATATTTCGTATATGATACTGTGCTACAATCCAGTCTTTTTTTACAAATCTAAAAGGATGTACAAACGTTGATTTTACTTTACCGCTGTAAAACCACACGTCGGACGTTACGCCATCCTCTGCATCTTTGTCTCTATTGGTCATGCGGTCTTCACGCAAATCGTCTGGGTTTTTACTAGTAGCATTGTACACTGCATCTAGTTTATATTCCCAAGCAGCAAACTTATTGTAACTTCCTACTATGATCTGATCGCCACTTTTGCCGTTGATACTTGCTCCTATTACACCGTGTTCTATTTCAGGTGGAATATATGTTGTATATCTATTCTCAATAATATATGGAAACATATCTTTTAGTTTGTTGAATACTTGTAAACTAATATATCCTTGCCATGGTCTTGTTTCCCAACAACGTTGATATGTAATCACATCTACTTTTGTATCTAGATTATTACGTTGTATGATTGTACACAACAGATATGTCAGCAATGCACTATCAGCACCACCTGAAAGATTGATGCCAATACGCTGCCATCTTGTATCAAAAGGAATAGTCAACTTACTAAAAGTTGTAAGCAGTATGTCATTTGAAATATTTTTGTATAAAGAATTGTTTGTATTAAACATTTCGTATAACTTCTCCGTTTACAAACTTGTAGTTTTTAATATGTTGATTAAAATCTTGCTTCCATATTTTATCTGTTTTTTCAATATACTTCATAAAAGCAGTCCAATCAGATTTTTTTGCATCGTAGTTTAAAATGTATTTTCTTATATATTCTAAACCTGCTACTGCACTATTGATATCTTGCCACATATCGTAAGGCTGTTCTATTCCTACTTGGAAGTGACTTTTTAATATCCTAGACGACTCTATGTTCTCTCTTCTTTTTTTATCTACACCAAATATAGCATTACGTGTTTCTTCGATATCGTTTAATACCGAACTTCTATGTTTCAATAACATTACACTTGGATTTAGATAATCAGGTGTATACACTATACTAACATTGATATAGTTAATGTCAAGTTCTAAAAAACTAAGCATCGCATCTTTTATTTCCATAAGTTGATATGTTCCTGTAGTGTAAACTATATTAATCTCGCAATGATTATTGTCAGCTTGTTTAAAATGATTTATATTTTCTTTTAGCTTTTGCCAATCGCCTTGTCTAAAGTAAGGATATAATCTAGGACCAGCATCTACGCTTATTTGAATGTTTACATCACCAAACAAGTTTAATAACCTACTTAACTCAACTGCATCAAAATCTGCATTAAAGTTACTATGGAAAATGATTTTCATATTTTCAGCATTAGGATGTTCAGATAGTTTGCTGAGTGTTGGAAAGAACTGTTTTTGATACAACACTTCGCCGCCGGCAAAATCTACTCTTTCGAGGTTTGGAAAGTTGGTGTTGAGATCTTCGACTATTTCTAAAGCACGAGCTGTACTAATACTTATAGTATAATCATCATCTGCATCTTGTCGATGCATTTGTCCAGTTAGCTGTATTAGATTGTGTTTATAATCTTCATCGTCAGGTGTGTATTTTTTTAGCTTGGACATCCAGCCGCTGCTGAATACTTGACTACAATGCAAACAGCTCATATTACAACTATGGCTAAAACGCATCTCGATTGTTTTTAATCCTTCAAATGCTGTTTCTCCGGTTTCGTTATTATAATATTGCAAATCAACATCTTGCTCTTGACGCATACTCTTGCCTGCGTTTGCTTGTTCAACATGTTCACACATATTGCAGCCTTTGCACCAAGTTCCACTCATTAGTTTTTTACGATGATTTTTAAAGTTTTCATTATTAAAAAACTTGCTTGGTAGGTACTCATCATCAAGCATTTGAAACTTTTCGTGTTGTGTAGGACAACTCGTTGCAAATCCATTTTTAAAGTTGATTCCGCCTACAGCATAATAACAATCTAAACTAGCCAAAGATTTTCTCCCATAAACTTTGTTTTTGTTTTGGTATATCTAATAAAAATCCGCTGACATTGTCCTTTCCCCATTGTTTTTCCTGACAGAAAAAACAAGTTCCGCATTCTGGAGGATATTTAGTTTTGTAATCTTCTTTAATATCAACTATGCCAGCTTCACAACTTCGTGTTAACTTTAATAAATCATCTAACTTATAGTTAACATACTGTGCCATTGTATAGTTTTTTCTTAGAAGCCCAAAAGGATTAATACAAGATCCTGTAATAACCCAATCCCAGTTATCCTTAACAACTTTTTCATTTCGAAATTCAGGTGCTTGATTGTTATCCAAAGGAGGATTCATAGTGGTTCCGCTGTATACCCATTCGTAGTTATAAGATTTTATTAAATATTCTTGATAACCGTGTGTTATTAACACATCGCATTTTGCCATTGGTGGCAATGTCAAGTTGGGTAGATTTAGATTTTTTAAAGGCACTGTTTCAAATTCGTGTGGCAAGAATCCCCAATGCTGCATACCAATGATATTTGGAAACTGTTTTTTTAAATATTTAAAAGCATCTTCTGCCATTGGTTTTAGCCAAGGCTTTTGTTCCCAGAAACGTACCATTGTGTATACATCTATTTTTGTTTTGAGTTTTTCTCTTTTAATAAGTGTACACAACATGTAAAGTAACAGACTGCTGTCGGCACCTCCACTAAATGCTACTAATATTTTTTTTGCATGTTTATCAAGATGTATAGGCAGGTTGTTTATTCTATAAACAGTGGGATATCTTCGAGTATAGTTCTTTTTTTCAAACTGATCGACAAAATTTCGTTTTTTATAATGTAGTTCTAAATAGTCTAAGTACTTAGTATCATCCATCAAAAATATCTTTCATCTCAGGAAATGTTTCAGCAAAGGTAATACCACGTTGTTTGTCGCATAGGTTTATAAACTCTTGCATTTCCGGCAAGCGTCTACTCCAGTCCTCTGATTCCATAAACTGTAGCATACCGTTAAGACGTTTAATACCATAAGGAGCGGCGTCAAACATTGCTTTGGTTACTTTACCTTTGTGCCAACTAGGAATACCTAGTTCCCAGTTTTCTTCCCACCATGGATAAAACTCTTCATACTTTTTACGTACTTCTGCTTTAAACCATTCTGGCAGCACTTTAACATTCAAGTGCGGAGGATGGTAAACAAAGTGGTAGTTTACTCCGCCTGCGCCAAAGGGCCACATGTTGATCTTTTTAAATCTTTTCTCTAGTTTCCACTTGATAAAATCTGGTATGTAGTATATGTTTAGTGCTTGTACTGCACATGCTACAGTTATTTCTACATTGTTACTGGTTTCGTTATCTAATATATGAAATACTTCTTCCTGACGTTTCCATTCACTTGGATAACGAATATAATCATTCATTTCATGTATGCTATCTATCGAATAGTGGAAGCGCACCAGTTTGAATTCTCGCCATAGATCAAATAAATCTTCTCTCCATTCGACTCCATTACTGTTATAACGTAGTTCGAGATCTTTTGCATAGCCCATTTTAATCGCATGTTCAAGTATTTCATAATGTTCCTCAATGATAAGACTTTCGCCGCCGGCAAAGTATATTTGTTGCATACTTGGCATTTGTTCGTAAAACTGTTTCCAAAATACTGGATTTTGTTTATGCCAGTTGTAGCTACTGCCGTTTGTACTGCCTTTGTCTTGCCACTGCATTGTTTCTTTGAGTGACTCATTCTTAACACCTGGAAAGATTGCCTTGTAATCTTTGATCCAACCACTACTATCGTGTGGTGAACACATTACACATGCCAACTGACACTTGGTGCCGAAGCGTAAGTCAATGTATGCTAGGTTAGGAGGCACTTCGCCGTCTTCTGTTGTATCGGCTATCAGTTTGTCAACATCAGTACGCTGGCTCCAGTATGCTGTTTCCCACATACGTTTACTATTGTGTCCTGCTGCTTCTTCTCTATAGCACTTCAAACAACTAGGAGGCTTTTCACCGTTCATCATTTGCTTGCGTACATTTTTCATGTATTCACTATTCCAAGCAGTTTGAAAATCAGTCACGTTTAAGTTGTTTGGCTTTCCGTCATCGGTTTTAAGAATACCAACTTGTCCGCCATGTTCTTTATCGTTGGTGGCGCCTACACTACTAGCGTTTGCTGTACAGCATACTCGCATACTACCATCTGGTCTTGTACTAAGGTGTACCCATGGAAGGATACAAAATGTGTCACTTACTTTGCTCATACTGTACTTATACCTTTATCTGCGTAGTTTATTTCATTATGATATGCTTTATTTTTTGCACATGTTCTAATACATCTACTAAGATGTAATGGATGACTTGGTTGCCAACTTGCTGTTAATAGATCTTTATACCAAGGATGTTGCATTACTTCTTCCTTGGTGTGTAACAGTAAACTATTCCACCCAGGTTCAAATCTGTTTAGTTTCTGCATTATACCTTCTCTGTTTTTAAATGCACTATCCCATAAAAAACAACACGGCCACATAGTCTGATCACTTGCTATAAATATTTCACCTTCGTGGATATACTTACATATAATACTATCAACTACTTCTTTAGTTTTTTTGGCATCAGCTTTATGAGATTTATACTCAGTAATAAACTTATCTAAATCTTTCATTATATCTTTTTTACTATGCTCTTTACTTCCTGTAGTTGTAATAACTTTTTGTTCCGTTTGTTTTTTAGTTTTTATTTTTGCAACCCAATCGTGATAACTATTACGCATTCCAGTACGTGTAGCAAAATCAAATCCTAGTACTGCGGCATGTGCTCTAGCAGTAACTAACTCTTGCTCATTGTGATCAAAAATAATATAAATCCATGTAGCATGACGTTCTGGTGCTGCTTCAGAAAATGCTATAATATTGCGTTCTACAACACTCCATTTGGTGTTTACTCTATATATGTGATTGGTGTTTTTGTGTCCGTCAATACAAAAATGTATATGCAACTTTCCAATATACATTGATGCAAGTTCGCCTAGTTGTTTCCACCACGCTGCATTATTATATCCACCATTGGTACTATATTCACAATAAGCACCTTGACTAAGAAGGTACTCTGTCATAGCCAAACAATCAGGATTGGTAATAGGATCTCCAAGCACACCACAAAACTTGAACTCTACTCCATTGTAATCTGCAGGTGGAAATATTCGCTGCAGATCTTGCAGTGAAAAACTGTTTATTCTCAGCAAATCACTATTAAGTGTTCTAGCACAACCCGGACAAGCTGCATTACAATCACTGGTTATTTCTAGTTCAACTTTTTTAATCATATTAGTTCTGCTAACTCTGGAAAGGTTTCTACAAAGTTAGTATTCCTTTTTTGGTCCCACATCTCTATTGTTTTTTTAAAGTTACGGTGAAGATTAGGATTATCATCACGTATATTTAGATAATCAAATAATCGATGATTTTTTTGTAGTTTGTATAACTTTGAATTTGCAAACATCATTTGCTGATCATTTAGTAGCACCGGAGTGTATGCTGTTGGCCCGTGCCATGGTAACAAAATCCAATTGTCCATATCAATATCATTGTCAATATACCATTCTTCTAGTGTATCTATAGTTAGTGCATTAAACAAACTATAACTTGTTTGTACGTGTACTTTTGCAACTTGTTTTATTCTGTTGTAGTTTTTTAACCATTTTTCTTCTACCAGCGGATATCTAATATATGTACCACGCTTGCCAAAATGATCATGACTAAATGTGATATCAAAATTTGTAAACTTTGACAGATAATCATTTACAATATCTTTGCCTTTGTATGTACTTACACTGCCATTTGTATGCGATGTAATGTGTATGTCAAATATTTTGTTATCAATCAATACATCAAATAGTTTGTAGTATTGTTCTTGCATAAAGGGCTCACCTCCGTTACAATGTATTGATTGTATTGTATCCGCATGTTCTAAAATGTATTCAATAATAGGATCTATATTATTACTCCATTCGCTGGATACATTAGTATGTCGTATATCTAAATCTCTTTGTATTTCTATATCAGTATAGTTTTTTGCCCATGTACTACTAAGTTCAGATTCGCATCCTAGACATGCAAAGTTACAGTTATTACTTACAAGTAAATCAACAAAAATAGGTTTTTGTTCTGATAAATCAGCACTCATTACCTGTTTACTATAATGCATTGCCTTGTATGCATTTTCATTTGAAAACATTTGTACATTATGTATGCTGCCGGTTTGATTATAAAACTTGCTGCAAGACTGGCAACTATTTTTAGGATAGTTTCCTTCTAAAAAATCCTGGCGAGTAAGTTTTGCAGATTTGCTGTTGTAAACATTTTCAATAGAACTGTAGTTATAGTTGCCAAAACTACTAGTAGATGCGCAACACGGTTTTACAATACCATCTCTTCCAAAATATATTTGGTTAAACGGTGCATAACAAAATGTTTTATTTTTCCAATACGGCGTCATTTAAACTGCTCTGCAAATGGGTCAAACTCTTTGCCACATTTCATGCTGCATACTTTTAGTTTTCCATCAGCTATACTTTTCTTATCCCAACTATTTTGTATATTATCAAAAATGCCTGTTTCAAATACTGCACGTAATCCATGTTTTTTAGCACTAATAGCATCTTTGCCTCCAGCTGCATCAACAAAATCCCATACTTGTTCTTGCTTAGGATCTTTGTGCCACCATTTGTACATACGTCCAGCAGTCCAACAACACGGCATAGCAAGTCCTTCTGCTGTAATAAACAAGTTGCCTTCGTCTTTTACTTTACAATGTATAGCAGCACGATCATAATAAGTATCCATACTTCCGTGTTTTTCTTTTACTTTGTCGTATGTTTCGAGTGCCTTGTTTAAATACTTGGCATCAGGTTTTTTAAGTTTGGCAGTTTGTTCACCTTTGCGATTTACTGCTTGATGTGATTCTTTCTTTTCACTTTGTGCTGTTACAAATCTGCCAGTTTTCTTCTTAACAAATCTTTCGCATCCCCATGTATTTGCAAGTGCTTCAGCTTCTTCAACTTGGTGTTGATTGTGTTCAAAAATTAAAAAGTCCCAACGTGCTCTGCCACCTGCTGCAATAAACGCTCGCATGTTGCGTTCTACATTATCCCATACAACGCCTTGACGATACAGGTGATTAGTATCCCTTAAACCATCAACACTAAAAATAACAGCACCCATCCGGCCAATAACATTAGCCAACTCACTCCACCATTCAACACTTTTTGCTCCTGCATTTGTATTCATACTGAGCCACATTTTATCATTGTGTTCACGGAAGTACTTGAATATTTCTAGTGTATCTCGTGCTACAATAGGATCGCCCAAGTTACCGCACATATACATAGTGTTCAGTTGTGCAATAAACTCTGGTTCAAAGATGCGTTTACAATCATCTAGTGTAAGTTCGCTCAAATCAATATGCGGATTTAATGCTCCGCCGTTTTGATTTCTATCACACATAGGGCAACTGGCTTGACAGTTTTGTGTGTTTTCTAAATGTATTGTTTTTATATTTTCGTACTTATACATCCATTATCAACTTTACATCTTTACCAGGACCAACCTTACTGGGTAGGTCGCCATACTGTTCAACATACCATTCAATAACAGCCTTGTACCAGTTTTGACTGTTGTGATGTGCTTTCTTATTAAACTGCCAAATATTATTGTTAGTTGCTTGTATTGTACTTAGAGCTCTTGCACTTTCTTTTTGTAGCTCACGTACACTTAAATCACTTATATCCAATTCGCATAAACCTTTTGTATTTTTCTAGTTCTAGTTCGCCACTGTACAGCTCTTCGCCGAGATATACTTGTTTTGTAAAACTTTCAAGTGTTTCATGACAGTTAACATGTTCGTTGATTTCAAAATAGTTATTACTTTGCATTATTACTAAACTTCCGTATGTTATGCTGTCATACCAACTATCAAAGTTATTTATATGTTCGCAACTTGTGTTAATAACAGTATCTGGTACTGTCCACAATCTCTGAGTTGTACCGTCTGTTTTGTTTACATCGTATATATGTTCGTCAAATCTTATTTCGTGTATGTCTTCAGTGCTGGCTTTAAATTTCCAGTTATCAGTAACCCAAGGTTTGTTAAATATTTCGGCTATTTTCCAAACATCTGGATCTACATCAAAACTCCGAATAAAATCTATTTTTATATCACTTTCAAATAACATAGTAGCAAGAGTAGCATACCACCCTGCACATAAAAATACTTTACCTAGTTCAACATTACATTTTTTAAGCTCATCTACTAGCCAAAGTTTACTTTGTAGCTGTCCTCTACTAAAACAATCTTCGTCTATTTGAACATTATTAGTCTCAAAGTTTTTAAATGCATCAACAAAATGTGTACTATCTCTATCTTTTAAGAGTCTAAGTATACTCCATATATTGTCATCCATCGTAGCTTTTCTTAAATCTTCGTTGCCTACTAATCTAAAAATACTATGCATGTTGTCGTCGACGACTGCTTTTCTTAAATCATCGTTTCCTGGCAGTAATCTAAATAAACTATGTAAGTTTTTTTCTAAGACTGCCTTGCGTAAGTCTTCAGCTTCACCAATTATACGTTTGTTATCTATACAACGAAAAATACTATGAATGTTTTTCGTTAAAATAGCACTACGCAAATCTTCATCTGATGTAAACTCTAATATAGCACTTATATCATTATCAATGTATACACGGCGTAAGTTTTCAAAATATTCATCTTGCGGATTTAGTATTTCAAATCTGTCTAAAAGTTTATATATTTCCATCAAACTTTTCCTTTAACCAATCAAAATCATTGATAGCTTTTAATGCTTGGCTATCACCTTTGTTGCGAGTGCCGTAAGCTGTGCCTGCTTTGGCTCCTTGCAGTGCATCCTTTCCAAACGGAGTATCGGGTATCATATGCATACACCAAGTCCTCAAACGTTCATTAGTTTCTTGACTTTTTTGTCTATCAATAATCTTACTCGATAGTTTTGCACATTCTCTAAATGCACTTTTCCACGCATTAAACGCATCAGTGTTAAATGCTGTAATATTTGAAACACTTGGCATAGCTACAAACTTATCACTAATACTTGTGGTCATATCAGGCTTACTAATATCCATGTTAAGTGTTTCGTGTCTTGGAAATAACTTAATACCGCCATACCCATAAACTAATCCGTTTACTGGATTTTTACTACGCCATACATGCACATGATTATATTGCCAAGCTGGAACTTGCCAATCAAAGTTAAAATCGTCAACAACTACAGCATCGCCATCAACTATATAAAGCATAGGTGTATTGCATACCTTTGCTGCTTCGATATGTGCCTGATGTATTCCTTTGACACCATGTACTCTATGTATTACTCTATCTGGAAATCTAGTTTTTAGATTTTCAAAGTTTTCATCTGCATTTGGTTCTTGATAACTAATAAAAACAATATCGTAAGGGTTAGGTGTACTTGCTTGTATATCTACTTCTTTTTTGTTAGCAATAAATTTAAAGTGCCATTCACGTTTACTGATTTTAGCATATTTACTGCAAAGTATAATACCATCATGAAACTTGCCATTTAGAAATACATGATTAATACGTCTATCAAAACTATTAGAATGTTCAAAATAATCATCAAACATAAAATCTTTACAAACTGTTACCGTTGGGGGAATAATATAAAACATTTCAGTTGTACTAGTTTCTAATGCGTTTATATATTCTTCATATGTATCAACAACATTAAATATATTGTACTTACCAGCAACACTTGTAACTATATCGTGTTCTTTTCGATTTACAGGAAATCTATATTCTACTTCTCGTTTACTTAACGGAACGTGTTTGCTGCATAAAAATAAACCATTGTACAAATCTTCGCCGTCTACTTGATGTATAAATGCATGGTTTTGTTTTCTATCAATCTGTTCGTGATGTGATATGTAGAACGTGTCAACAAACTCTGTATCAATACTAATATTAGCAGTACTCATCCAAAACATATCAGTTGTGCTAGTTTCTAATGCGTTTAAGTATTCTTTATATGTATCAATGTTGAATATATCATACGGAGCAGGCACACTTGCTTGTATATCTACTTCTTTTTTGTTAACAAAAAATCTATGCTGCAACTCTCTGTCTGATATTGTTGCATTTTTAGGTATTAGCGAAACACCATCATAAAACTCATTATTTTTAAATACATGAACATAATCAGTGCTCCATGCATCTGGTTCGTAATCAAAGTTAAAATCATTGTTTATTACAATGTCAGGCCACACTACCCAGAACATTTTTGTAATACAAATACGCTTTGCATCTTCAAGAGTATCTGCATTTTTTAAAAGAGGAAATCTTTGTTTTACAGAGTTCCACTGTTTGTTTTTTTCGCCAATAAAGATTATATCATACATATAACTAGTTATAACATATTTTAATCAACAAGTCAAGAACAGAATGTGATAAATACTAGAGAAGAGGAACCAACAAAAATGACCGATTTTATACCAGGTGAAGCATACCGACTAGATATTATTACAGCAGACGAAACAGTTATTGTTGATAGCTGGCAGGGACAGATTAAAGCCAGTGTTGTTGATGTTGACGGTATTATATTAGTTGATGTTGAAACTGGAAACTTGTATGGTTCTTTGATTGGAACCATTGAAGATACAGAAGGTAATACTATTTTATCTTCCACAGGCAATCTAACTGGTAGTGTTACTGGTAGTGTATACGACGACAACGAGGGGTTAGCATTTGATGGTGATACTGGATTGGTTATTGCTGATGTTGTCGGAAACATTGTAGATAGCAATGGCGAAGCTATTGTTAATACTGGAGCAAGATCTATTAATGCCGACAGTATTACTGGATCGTTTTACGGTGAGCTTACAGGAAGTATAACTGCTGATAGTGTAATATACGGTACATTTAACGGTGACTTTAATGGTACTAGCTACGGAGATTTTTTCGGTGATACTACAGGTACACATACTGGTGAAGTAATAGGCGGAGTAACTGGAGACGTAACAGGCAATGTTACAGGAAATCTTACTGGAGAGTTACTTGCTATACAGCCAGGCGATGATATTGCTACACGACTAACTGGACACAACAATACTGGTGGATACGATCAATGGGAGTTTTACGGTGGACTTGCTCATCCTGTTTATCCTGAAGATGATGCAGTTGCAAGAGGTCCTATAGTTAATATTGGAGCAACTAGAGCTGACACAGAAGTAAGAGCCAACTTAAATCATTACGATGGCACACCGGTAATGAGATTGTCCCTGGAAAGCTCGCCAACTTACAAAGCTGATTTTATGGGAAGACTTGTTGGAGCAGTTGCATATGACACACAAGGCGAAGATGGATTTATTAATATTGTATCAGGTTCAAGCAATGGAACACTTATTAGTGGTGTAAATGATAAGGTAAACATTGGTAATGAAAATGACGAAGTAAATATTATTGCTGATAGTTTAAGTATACAAACTGACTCGATTGACTCTCTTGCACACAGAGGCGAAGGCAATTCTAAAACATCATTATTAAACAATGACGAACTATTAAGTATCGAAAGCTGGGGATACAACGGTACTGAATACAAACGTGGTGGGCTTTTTGGATTTAAAGTTGACGGGACACCGGCTGCAACTGGAAATACTATGCCGTCAAGTTTTGGTATACAACTAAGTTCAGCGTCTAATACACATGTTACAAATACAGAAAATAGACTAGAGTTCAACAACAAGGGCGTATTAGAAGTTCCAGTATTTAAAGCTAGAGGTACTACATTTGCTGACAGAGATAGTATGACAGCAGAAGCAGGTATGATATTGTTTAACACTAGTAATAACAAGTTCCAAGGATATACCGGAACAACATGGGTTGACTTACACTAAAAAATATGCTATAATGATAACATATTAAAAAGTCTTCAAAGGAGAGTAAAGTATGTTATTTGATTGGAAACATTTAAAAAAAGCAAATACTAACTATTTTACACATTGTTTTATAGCAATATGTTATAGTTTTTTGGGACTTGGTATTTTTATAATGGGCATATTACACGCATTTTTTCCTTTTATGTTTGGATTTACACCTTACAAGATTGCTAAAAAAATCACCGACGGTACTGAAAAAAACTTTCCTGCTTGTATCAACGAGAAATAAATGAAAATTTTTATAGACGGTGAACAAATATCCGAACAATGGATAAGCGATTACACACTAAGTAATCCTGTGAATTGTTACAGTAACAACCCAGACTGGGAACAGAACGTTCTTAAACTATTACACAACTGGTATTGGCAAAATGGATATAGCTATGGCTATAGAGGTGATCAGTTTCTTAATCTAAGTACTAGCGGTACAACTGGATTTCCGCAGGACATTGGACATACCAAAGAAACCATAGAACAAGTTGTAGATGCAAATATTAAAACACTAGGGTTAGATAAAAATAGTAAAATACTCAGTTACTATTCTCCTCGCGGTATTGCGTTTAGTGTGCTAAGTGTATACCTTGCATTAAAACTAGATTGCGAACTATACATCGAAACATTCAAAGGCATTGACTATGTAAATCGTGTACACGAAATACGTCCGACACATACATTATTATTACCCAATGTTTGGAAAGTATTACACAAACACGATAGATGGAAGACACTAGATTATAGTAGTTTAGAAACTGTTATTACAGGAAGTGATTTTACACCAACAGGTATGCTGGACGAGCTACGTGAGCATAATCCAGGAAAAGTATACAATGTATACGGTAGTACTGAAGTACCTCCTATGGTGTTGTACAGCGAAGAAGAAAATACATATACTATAGATAGTATTACTCCGGGTGCAGAAGTTGATATTGTAAACGGGCAGATTGCTTGCAAATGGAGTAGTCAATCTAACATATGGATTAGTGGTGACTGTGTTAACGGTGACAGAAATAGATTTACAATTAACGGACGCAAACACAATATGTTTAAACAAAATACTATCAGAGTATACCCTGAACAAATAGAAAAAGCGGCCGTTGCAGCTGGTGCAGAACTTGCATTATGCCAACAAATTAAAAATCAGTGTATATTATATTATACAGGCAATATAAAAGATATGGCAAATTTTGTAGAACAACATCGATATATTCCAAGATTTAGACTTCGGGCAGTAGATAAAATAGAAGTAGATAATAATCTAAAAAAGATTATAAGGACGCAAACATTTGTATAAACTAGAAATGTATAATGGTACACAAGATCTAACAGATTTTTATAAAGGTGCTGCTGCTAAAGGGTTTTATAACAATCATAATAAAACTGTGTTAATAGATTATATTAACAAACACGAAAATGCAAACTTATTTTTATTATACTATGGAGATAATATTGTAGGCACTAGTGTGAGCCATAGTTTGCAACAGTTAGGCATACTAGGAAAAAATGCACATAGAATAAGTGCTAGAACATGTGTATTAAATGATATAGTTGACGGGGAACGTGCCCATGCTGTACACAACTATCGACACTCTCCTATGAATCATTGGACTAGTCAAATGCTTACGCCTGTGTGTATGCACTATGTTGGATTAGAAAATCCTCAATATATTAGTACAAATACATTAGAAACTGGAAGTCAAAGTAAAGTACATCGCATATGGTCAAAGATTATGCACAACCAAGGATATTTAAAAGATCCTATAGAGTTAGAGTACAAAGGAACATTTCAAACATTTTGGAAAGTTGACGTTGATTTTTATATGAAAAAACTAGAAGAAAATATGTGGCCTGAAACTAAACAAGCACTAGACGTATTTCTTACAAAGTTCAAAAAAGTCTGACATCTCTGGAAACACTTGTTCGTGATCAACATTACGTCTACGCCCTTGTTCTTCAAAGAAGTTGTGGAAGTCTCTACGTCCTTGAATAACTTTATCTAGTGGATATTCTGTAGATTCCATGTAATCAACTACACGACGAAACTTTTCATACTCGATAGTGCTAAATGCATCCTTGCGATTATCATCTGTGTTCTCTTTGATAAACTGCAAATGGTCGTGCATATAACTCATGTAGTTTTTAGGCAGGATATTGATATCATACTGTAGAGGTTCTTTGAGATGCGGAGTATCAAACCCTAGTCGTTGCCATCTGTGCGTTTCTACATCATTGTATTTTTTACGCCATTCAAGAATCTTTTCAAGCAATGTGCGGAATGTAGTGACACTGAAAATATTAAATGTAATCATAATAACCATTGGTGCTTCACAGTTGCGCATAAAGTAATCTAAGTTGCGTTCAAACACTTCAATGTCTAACCCATCACGAATATACTCTGCACGTTTGCCCCAAGTGTCAATACTTGTAAACATTTTAAAACGTCTAATCTTGTTGTTTGTCAACAAGTCATTCACACGGTTTGTAAACTTTTCCAACTGCTTTGGCTTGCCACCTAAGTTGCTGTTGCAGTTTAGTTCTAACTCTGGTTTAGGATCTGCATCCAGCATATCAAACAACTTGTATGTGCTTTGTTGTATTGTAGGCTCACCGCCTGTAATACGCAAAATATGCAAGTCCTTACTAAGCTCTGGCCACCATTTCCAAAATGCATCTAAATACGGATTGCTTTGTTCTTCAAATATTTCAAACCAGTCAATATCGCATCTGTGATTCTTTACGTTTGTATAAGGACCGTGTTGCTTGATCTCTTGATGATATCTACTGCTGGCTTTTGGATGACAATATCCACAACGGAAGTTGCACTCATTACCAAACGAAACTTCCAAGTATTCTGGATTAACATCAAACTCAGCACCGCCTTCTTTGACAGCTTTCAAGCGTTCTTTGAAAAAGATAGTTTGATTGCGTTGTTTTCTATCACTAACATAGTCTTTGCCCATTGCTTCAATCTTCCAGCAATAGTTGCATCCACTAGGTTGTTCACCTTTCATCATAGCAGCACGTTCTGCTTTCTTTTGTGCTGTATTGTGTATAGCACTAGGATTCTCTAATAGCGGTGCTGCGTCAATCTTGTGAGGAGCAGGATGATAACAACTATGTGTTTCACCTGTCTGAAAATAGATGTTTGCATGATACCACTTGGCAAAGCAAAACGTAGGAGATATTTCCTGCGTAATCTTATCGATACGCTTGATTTCTTCGCTTTCGCTGCGTTCCATTATTGTTCTCTATCTAAGAATTGTTTGCTGTTATCACGTGCCGGATTTTTGTATACTGTTTTAAAAAATAGACTTTGATTTCCATCAAGTGGTTCAGCAGCAATAGGCAACTCAAGTTCGTCTATCAGTGAATACCCAAGTCCAACAGTTTCTATTTCCATATGGTCTTCATCCATATCTTTGCTATCCCAATACTCATTGAGCCAATCAAAATCACGTACATTTACAAAGTCCCAGTCTGTACACATTGTCTTGTACAATCCTTCTCGTGCGCCGTAGATAGCCCAACGGCCGTTCTCAACATCTGCACCAATCATTAGCCAGATGTACAAACGGTGCAAGTTCTTCCAGTGATTTTTATGAAAGTCCTCTACACTAACACGCATGCCTTGATCCAGTGCCATTTTAACACCTTCTCTAAATCCAGCACGCCATGCTTGATGCGGTGTAGCATTATTCATAATAGTACTGTATGTACCATTCATTTGTATGTACTGTGTATCCCAACAGAAATCTACTTGTGCATGTGGATTATCGTTGGGTGCATTTTCGTGTGTACGCATGTTTAATACATGTTGTTTGGGCCAGCACTTAATGCCGCCATTTCCGTATGTAAGATTATTGATACTATTAAGTGCAGTCCAACTAATAACTTTATTAGTCAAATCTGTATTTTCATCAAAGTCCATTGTTTGCGACAAAAACTTTTCATCAATAATATTGTCGCCGTCTATTGTAATAAACCTATCAGTAGTTGATTTGTTAGCGGCTGCTTTGTGTGCGCTATCACTGCCTTTTACACCATGCACACGCTCTGCCCACGGAACTTTCTTACACAAGTCTGCATAGTTTTGTTCTGCATTAGGCTCGTCGTATGACAAATATATAATATCGCAATCAATAACTCTAAATGTGTTAGCCATTTATTTCCTCATAATGATAAGTATCAAACCTACGCATAGTATATACTGAAACTTCTTCGTTGTCAAACTCAAAATCATTTTCAAACGCTACTTCATCTCCGTTATTAAAACGTATTAATCGATACAATACATTTGGGTCATCTTTTTTTGTTATACTAAAGTAGTAGTTTGAAAGATCGATTGTAACTTTTTTATCATTTAAATCTTCTATAAAACCAGGATCAGCAGATATTTTCCAAACATGTTTTACATTATCTTTAGTTAATACTATTTGTTTGTTATTAGGTACAGTTCTAGGAATCTGATATAGAAAACACCACATCAGCTTGTCCTCGTCGACTTGTGTCTGGTTTTTAATATAATATTTTTTATCTATAAAATCATATTCAACCTTGTAGTCTAATAAACTCCAATGTCCTTCTATAAACTTCTTAACATCTTCAAAGTCGCACTCAAGAAACTTAAATCTGTCATCAGATTCTTTTGAGATTTTATAAATATTTCCATCGTCATCAAAACATACAAATCGTTTCATATTATATTCCTAAACATTTTTCATATTTTTTCATTAAACTATTATTTAAGAAATCTTTTTCAGTGTAATGAAAAATGCCCGATTGCTGATGATTTCCTATTTTTAGCCTCATATCACTGTCAAAATAAACACCAACTCTATCTTGCCAACGATATGCAAAGTTAATGTCCCAACCTTGAATCTTTGGTTTCATATGTGTAAATGTAGGATTCTTAACTTTATTGTTTGTAATCAAATGTTCAATGTCCATTATTTTACAAGCAACTGCTGCGCTAACATCCATGCTTGGACGCAATGCAAACTTTTTTCCAGAACTAGCTGATTTATAAAACTGTTCCCAGTTGTTTGTTATCATTTCAAGCCAAGTATAAAACTCATGTGCTAAGTCAGATTTCTTAAACCAATGGAGACCACTATACAAGTTTGGAAGATTGTATTTTTTGAACGCTTTACGATAATAGTTGTCATCTACTAGTTCTCCACGGTATGTATACACATTGCTAGTGTAAAATAAATCATAGTTTCTTAAGAAATCAAACCAACTACTAATGTCTTCAAGTATTAACATATCTGTATCTATCACCGCAGTTTCGTTATACGGAATAGCATGATATATTTTCCAACGATTGCTGATTTTCCAATCTTCATCCTTGGCATGATCTCCCCACGGTATTTCAACGATATGATCAAACAAATGTTTGTATTTTGTAGGCACACTTTCATTAGTGATAAGACAAATACTAACATCTTTGTTTGTAGCATGAATACTCATTGCTGCTAAACATGCTTGTCTAACATAATCAAAACCACTGTTTTGTGCCAGCATTGTAAAGTTATTGGTCAATAATTCTCTCCAAACTAAACTTGTTCATCACATGACAGTTACTACCTTTGAGATTTACAGCAGTGTATTCTCCAAGTCTTTTATTTTTTTGTACTAGTATTTTTATTTCATCGTCTTTAATCCCAACAGCTACGTCTTTGTCTGTTGCATAAAACTTTGTTCCTGGCAAACTTCCAACAAAGTTTCCTGTTTGATATCCATTCATAATATGTACTGCAATACTAAAAGCAAAATCGTTTCTATATACACTTGTTTTAAACTGATACATATTACGATAGTGTATATAGTTTTCTTCAATGTGCTTGATCAAATCAAAGAACATTTTGTTTTCATCTGTTTTTCTAAAAAAGATTACAGTAGCCCAATAAAAATCTACACTAGTATCACTTACTTTTTCAAACTCGGGTACTATTCTATGCATTCCAACATGAGTAGCATCCTTGTATAGCAAAAGATCTTTTTGCTGTACAAAGCAGTTGTTTAGTAAATCATTGCTAATGATATAATCAGTATCCATTACAATAGTAGAATCGTAAGGAGTTAACTCATATGCAGATGCTCTGTTTTTATTATTAAACTTTAATGTTTTATCACTAAAATCGCCATCGGCATATCGTTTACTAGTACTATTTTTAGTCATGTCATCGGAGTGAATAACATAATCAAATACATCAGATTCGATATCTATATCTGTAACAATCGAAGTGGGCAAGTCCATATACTTGCGTATGCGTTTAGCAAGGAAAATAGCTTGCTTTACATAATCAACTGATTTATTATTACTTGCGAATAACAATACACCCTTTGTCATAAATCCATAATACTTTCAACTGTTCTATTTGTTTTTAACTTATTATATTCAGTTAAGTATTTGTTTGTTGATTGCCAATACACATTTACGAGTTCATTGGCAAAATCTTGTAATACTTCTATTTCAATAGGTATACCACTATCATCAACTAATATAGTTTCAGTTTGATGTAGTGCCAATAAACTTTGACAAAAACTTATAAGATCTTTTGTTACAGAAAACTGACCACCATTAAAATAATAAACAAGATTATCGTGGTACTGTTCTTTTAACAAACGTTTTTGATTATTTAAAGTAATCATGTAATTGCTAAAATCTAATGCTTTTTCTAAGCGTTCGTCCATAAATATCTCCTACTTGTAATAGTAGTATATATGCTTTAGACTACATTGTCAAGTTAAAAATCGGAATCTTTTGTTCCGGTTGGAGTAGGTAATGAGATAGCATTGTAAGTAGTACTATCCCAAACAAAATCACTACTCGGAGTATAAGTGTATACTGTACTGTTGATTGTTGCTGTAACACTTTCGTCTACTAGCTGCCCTGCTGGTCCGCCTGGTTCTGCCTGGCCGCCTGTTCCAGAATCGCCATCGTCTAGTTCTATTTTAAACTTTAGTTGTGTTGCTGTATTAAATGCAGTATTAGTACTTGCATAAATCCTAAAAAAGTTATCATCATAAATCTGTGCTACAGGTACATCTCCTGGATTACCTCCGGCTCTGCCGCCACCTTGTTTTTCAAAAATCTTTGTAGTTGGAGAACCAGTTGTAATACTTGCATTACTATAACCTGTTCCTGTGCCTGTTACTGAATCGCAACGCCAGGTATTTTGATTTACTCTACCAAACCGTATTTGTCCAGCATCATTTAACACTTGTGCCCAGTCCCAATCTTTTGTATACTGAGTGCCTGTGGTTCCTCCACTTGCGTTTGATGCAAAACGTATTTCTCCTCCAGATGCTAAGAAATATAAAAATGCTTGATGAGATCCAAAATCAACTGTAACTTCGTGCGATATAACTTTAACTGCGTCGGCCGATCCACCAAAACTTGTAGTACGAGAACTAGTTGTACTTGCTCCGCCTGTTGTTTCTAACGGATTTGGACCATCAAAACTACTAGTTGGAAAATCTGTAGATGTATGATTAAATGCTAGAATAGTATTTGCTGTAGTAGTTAGGTCGGTAATATGTTGTTCAACAATTTGATCAACTCCTTGTTCAAAGTCAGTAGGATCAATATCAGTTGCTAATGTGCCGGTTTGATGAACATGTGCCGCTTGTATATCCAACCATAAATCAAAGTATTGTTGCTCAGTTACTGTATCACTTACACCTGGTGTATTTCCGCCAACTACTGTATTACTACTAAAACTTCTACCATATCCGCTTGTACTTGTTAGTGGAGTTGTCAATGACCCATATTCAGTCCAAACAGATTGATTGCCTACTCTTCCAGCTATTGATTCTCTAATATTATTATAGTTAAGAGCAGATATTGATGGCATCTATGGTTCCTTTTTTATAATGTAACATACTATACATTGTATGTCAATCATAAATCGCTTGTTTTTGCATACGACGGGGCTGGTGAACTTACATAAGAGCCCGATGCTCTAATATGCGAAACTGCACTAGTAAGAACTCCTGCAACATATTCATCTGCTCCTCCGGTGCCAACATCTAAATCATTAAATACAATATTAAAAGTAATATCAGTGTTATTTGATTCTAACTTTGCTTCAATATAATATTCGTTATCTGAATATCCGCCCGCAATGCTACCTGTTTTTCTATATATAGTTTGGTATGAAGTTGTTAAATCCTCATTGCCAATAGCATAAGAAGTTCCTGATGGTTTTGTATTAGTAGTTACTGTTCTTCCAAATTTTATTTGGCCTGCATTAAATATAATATCATACCAGTCTTGATTTTTTTGTAGGTTAGTGTCAGCTGGAACATTATCAATATTGATTGACGAATCAAATCTAATTTCGCCACCAGCGTTAAAGAAACATCTGCGAGCTGCAATCGAAGAAAAAGATATCTGTACAGTATGATTAACTGATTGAGGCTGGGATGTTCCTCCCCAAGGCGATGTAGCTCCATCTCTTACACTATTAACTCCGCCTGATTCTATGTCAGCTTGATTGCCATTTAGAATAAATCTATCGTCTTCTAGTTCAACTATTAATATTTCATATGCATTATATAAAGCATCTTCTATTTCATTAGAAGTAGCAACTGTATTAATAGTAACTGGTGCAGTATTATTAATGTGTACATATACTTTTTCAAAGTCGGCAAACAATGTGTTCATGTCAGAAACTAATACTTCGTTTCCTTCGGCAACTGGATTACTCGATACAGTATTGTTGTATCCTTTATCACCAGACCCAACTCCTAATAATGCTGAAATTTTTCCTTGTAGTTCGTTGTATCTTGATTGTGAGATAATGTCGCCGACTGCCATAACTTTTCCTTTTTAGTATTTACACTTTTAAAACGCACTCAACCAACTTTTCTGAAGGATCGTCGCTTGATTCTAATGCAATACCAACTAATGCTTTAGTAGCAGTTTGAGAAGCAACTCCGTCTTCCCATGCATACAATGCCATTCCTTTTTGAACTATGCCTGTGCATCTTACTGGTACACGGCCCTTTAGTGCAATAGCTTGTCCGTCGATTTCTGAATTCATTAAGTAAGCTGGATTTTCACTGATAACACCTATTGCAAAATCGCTAGATTTTGCAGGTCTTGTTTCGGCACTAATATCTTGTGATTCTGTAAACTTAGCACTCGATACTGCCATTACTGTTCCAACTGGATGTGTTTCTTCTGTTGTATATTTTTCTGCAAGGTCAGCATAACGTGCTTTAGTTGCTGTACCATTGAATACTGTTGCAGTTAAGTTTCCACTACTATCTCTTGCTGCAATAGTGTTTACTCCTGCTGTAGTAGATGCGCTGCGGGCAGTACCACCTACATCAAGTGCATTGGCACTTGTTGCCGATCCGTTAAATGTAGTAGCATACATTGTATTAAACTTTTCGGTTGCGCTACCAATGTTATACAGGTTTGTTGTTTCTGGATAAATTCCTTTATCAACTGATGCGTTTCTTATCGAAACAATGCCTACAGCTGATCCTGCTGCTGGTGCAGTTAATGCAAACAATATCTTGTTACTTGCGTTATTTTGATTTACAAGTCTTGGAACTGTGCCATCATTTACGTCTATTTTTAAATCGTTACTGTTACCAACTGTAAATCCAGCATCGCCCAATGCTAATGAATCAGTTGTTTTTAAATAATCACTAGCTAAAAAGCCGCCTAAACGTAATGCATCATTTGCAGATCCCCAAATAATTGGTTCATTGTTAGCACCGGTAACCGGCTGGTCTAGCTCATTTTGTGTGATTCCTGTAGTACTATTAACTAAAGTAATACCTTTTTTGATTAAACTAAATCCGGTTAACGAAGGAACACCAGCTGCTTGTACGCCATTTAATGTAAATTCTTCTCCAGAAATTACATACACACTAACATCATTTATTAGAGCAACAATAATAGTTTTTTCAACTGACGGAACTGAGTTATCTGTAACATTAACACTAAGCATCTGTGTTGTTCCGCTGCCTGCACTTTGAGGACCTACTAAGATAAATTCACCTGCTGCTGTTTTACCGTACAGTTGATTACTTGTACTGCTCCACCATAAGTCGCCTTCATCTAGTCCTGCTGGTTCTGAACTTGAAACTTCTGTGCCGCCTGCTGTTTTCCACGCACTACCAGTATAAAACTTTAGTTTAGTAGTTCCTGCGTCATACCATACCTGGCCATCTATAGCTTTAGCAGGAGCAGTAGTTCCTCTAAAGTTTTCTAGTAAATGAACTAAATTTTCGTTCTGTGCTTCGCCAAAACCACTATAGTTTTTACCAATAAGTTTTAGATCAGTTGTTTGATCTATTGTGCCGTCTTCAACGACTGTTATCTGTGTACCGTTATATCTATTTACAATATAGGCCATTGTTGCTCCTCGTGCTTAGTGCTCTTATGTTATTTATCGTTAAAGTGCCGATGCTGCTATTGTGCTGCCATTGACATCCCATAATCCGCTGTTTATCTTCATAGTTATTATTAGTCTAGTTGCTGTTAGATTAACTGTTGCTGTAGGAGAGTTGATTGTAAAATCGCCTATAACATTAACGTTTTGTGTACCAGCACTGTCAACTGCTGTTAACGATTTTACAACGCCGGTGTTAACATCAATCGGATCTGACGAGCCTGTATAATAGTAAGCATGTATTTTTGCTGTTTTGCCTTGTGTGTCAAAGGGCGCTACTGGTATTGGATATAGTTCTGTTAATAATACAGCAATATTAGTAAGCAATCCATCGTCAGCCAAAGTATCACCATATGTTCCTGTTGCATATGTAGTACCAAGTCCAGTAACATCAACTCCCATAACAATAGTTGCTGATTGTATTTCGTCATCAACATATCTTTTAACTATTACATCTTGATCCGCACCTTCTGTTAATAATACGTTGTCGGCTTTTCGACGTGGACTTACTGGAGTTTCTACATTTGTTATTTTTACTTTGTTTATTAAGTTTATACTACCAGTTGATGCAAACTCTAGATTATTAGTTGTTGTGATACGATCTTCAGTAAATGTCATTGTATCACTTTGCAGGTTGTTTCCTACTACTAATGTATTAAGTTGTCCGATTCCTGTTAGGCTACTGTTTACAACTGTTGACCCTAATGTATCTAAAGACAAAACATTTGTGCTGTTAATAGCATAATAATTTAACTCGTTTTCAATATCGATAATATGACTACTAGTCCAACTGTTGGTTGAATTTAACCAAGTCCACCGTTTATCGTCGCCTTCAACTCTTATAACAATACCGCCGTCGTCTGCTTCACTATCTGTTGCTAATGTACTATCGTCTTTAATTGCAAGTTCAATCTGATGGTCTTCAACTCTTAATGTAGCAACATCTAAACTTGTAGCGTCACCTTCGATCAATAAATCTCCAGTAACACGTAAATCACCAGTAACATCTAATGTGTATGCAGGATTTTCTTTAAAAACACCAATCTTCTTAGTATCTGCATCAAAATGCATAGCAGTGTATTGTCCAGACACGTCTTTAAGATCTATTTTTAAATCAGCATCTTGAATATTGTTTTGCCATAACGTTGTTTGGCCACTTACTTTTATTGTAAGATCTGTATCAAGTCCAACACTTAATCCGTTGTCATTTGCTATTGCTAGTCGACCTGTTGTAACATCGTCAACTACAGCACTTAAGAAACTATTTTGATCAAAAACATTTCCAAGCTCGTCAACAATCTTTCCAGCACTTGATGCTTTTCCAAGCCATTCAAAATCAACAAATGCTGTGTTTATGTTAACACCTTGTTTTAAATCTGTAAATCCTGTGATAGCCGGAAATGGTGTAAATGTTGTAGTCTCTTTTGAAAGTACAGCATATAGACTACCGTTTAAATATTTTTTAATAACTACTCTATTTTGTCCTGTAGTATCTTTGATAGTTTCTATTTCATCGCCTGACCTAAGCTGATTTTTAGTATATGATGGTCCTACTAATACTGCTTCAACTCCGTTCCAAAACAACAACTGATCTTTAGATCCGTCTATCCATATATCTCCTGGTATTAGTTCTGACGGTTGAGAACTAGCATATATTGTACTATCTGTACTTCTAAATGTTATACCATCGTATATTTTTAATCTACCTGTAGAAGTATCATACCAAAGTTGGCCTTTGAGCGGTTTAACTGGTGCTGTACTATTACTAAAGTTTTCCAACATTTTAATAAAGTTTTCATTTATACTTTCACCAAACCCTTGATAGTTTTTTCCTATTAGTGCAATATCAGCACTGGATATATCTAACCTACCATCAACTAGTTCTACTAGTAGCGATCCGTCTGTTTTGTTTAGTTTATAGGCCATTTATGATACTCCGTGATAGATAATAAAGTTAAGTGCAACATACGGATTTGTTATATCTACTGCATCGTTTGCTATATCTACTACACCTCCTGATGTTTGTAGACGAGATCCAGTTCCAGACGAATCACCGTCATTGGGTACAACTTCAGATGCGGTTGCTGTAGCTGTTGTAGTAGCATAAAACTGCTCTCCTGTACTGCTTCGTAAATCGTGTTCGTGTTCCGGCAAGTTGGCTGCTGCTAAGGTAACATCCTCGCTACCTCCTATGCCGCCCATAACACCTACTGTTCCGTCTGTAATTCTATTATTAGATGCTAATACTCTACCAAGTCCTGCAGGCGATCTTCCTCGCATATCCGGAATCTTAAATAATGTATTTGGATCGCTTGGAGTTCCGTGATACCATGTTGTTGGATCTGCTGCAAGATATCCTAATACTGTTGCTAAGTTACCATATGTTGTTAATGATTTTTCAGCGCCATCTAAAATAAACCACCCATCGGGTGCAACTAGGCCTCCAAACATTATCACTGTGCCTACTGGCATAGTATCAATAGATCCAATCAGTTGATCAGGTGTTGCTTTAACTAATGTTCCGCCTTGATTCAACAACACTTCGTCGGTTGTTCTGTTTACACTAGATGCTGCTGCCCTGTCAGAAATAGCAGTTGATTGTATAGTTGATGTAAACGTTTTTGAAGAGCCGCCTGTTTGTCCGTCAAATGTAAAACTTGTTGCACTAACATCGCCTGCTAATGAAAATGTAGTTACACTATTAAGTTTGGCTGTACTACCTGCTGTTCCACTAACATTACCTGTTACGTTACCTGTTAGACTGCCTGTTATACGATTAGCATGAAGTGTATCATATGGCAGTACTGACGATCCAATAGAATAAACATTTGCTGTGTCAGGCATTATACTTGTTGTAGTTAAACTGCCGTCAACATCAAAGTTTCCTGTTACGGTTAAATTTCCAGTTACACTAGTATTGCCTGTCAGTCCTGTTGTTCCGGTTACAGTTAAGTTACCAGCAAGTTTTTGATTTCCAACTACATCTAAACTTTCAGTTGGAGATAAGTTGTTAATACCTACATTAGTGTTTCCTTTAACTCTAATCGGTATTGAAAATATTCCGTTGTTGTTGACTCTTAAATCTATTGGTGCGCCTGGTACAGCATTTTCAATAATGCTATTGTTGCCTTCAACTAATACACTTAGTGTTTTCGAAACGCCAACTTCTAATCCGTCATTTGTTTTGATTTGTAGTTTTTCAGCTAACTGATTAACAATATTATTACGCATAAATGCAGAACTTGGAATAACTCCGCCACTTACTAACAAGTTTTCTGCTGTTGTTGCAGTACCATTAAATTTTGCTGTAGTCAATGCTTGACTAAAGTTTGTTCCAACTTTTATTGGTGTTGTGCTATTAAATCCAGCAAATGCTGTTTTAGGTGAAAACTCAACTCTACTTGTAATAGTAACTGGTATATTTTCAATGTATACTACAACTACCGTTCGGGTAACATCACCGGTATCTATTAACTCAACTGATTTTGCTCCAGTAGTATTTCCGTTACTAAAATCTGGTCCTATTAATAACCAGCCGCTGCCTGTATACAAATATAACTGACTAGTTGATGTATTAACCCAAAGATCTCCTTTAACACTGTTTGTGCTATCAGGTTCTGATGCGTTCTTTTTTAGGCCGCCGGCTGCAACCCAGTTTGTACCATCATATATTTTTAACTGATCTATGCTGTCTGTAGTATCATACCAAAGTTGTCCTTCAACAGGATTTAATGGCGGGTTAGCGTTTGAAAAGTTTTCTAATAGTTTTAAAAAGTTTTCATTAACAGCAACTCCGTAATCTGATAATAATCTGCCTGGAAGTTTTAAACTAGTTTCGGTATTGATTGCATTATCTTCAACAGTTATAATACCCTTATTGGATTGATCAGTGAATGGAATCTCATATGCCATTAAGTATTACCTCCCGAAAGACTTTGTACTCTTACAGTATAATCAATTTGTATTAACCTATTGAGTGATTTTTGTACTGGATGGAAAATAACATGTGTAAGAAGTCTTCCTGTTCCGCTAGATGAATATCCGACTAGCCCTAGCTCGTCAAATACAAACTGTTGTTCTGTATTAGCAGCAGTATCAAATGCATCTTGTCCTTCTGGTTCTCCATAATCTAACAAACAACTTACAACAATATCTGTATAGTTTGTACCAGTAACGTGACGTGTTTCAATCTTATTTCTTTGAGGGTCAACATTGTTTACACTGCGATCGTCTACCACTTTTGCATATGTTTGATTGTACAAACTTGCATTTGTACCTGTGCTGTTTGGTGTTAAGTATGTAATAATACCAGTTGGATCAACAGTTGTTCCGCCGTTGCCAAACCCCATTTGATATATGTAGCCTGATCCAGCATTGCCAAGACTTTCAGCAAGACTAATACTCATATTTTCATAATGAATAGCATTGCGCTTGTTAACAAATACATGCCCACTTTCTGGATTGTGTATTTTTATGTGTCCTTCGAGGTGTACACCGCTTTGTTCGTTAATCATGTTTCCATTCCGTTTCTATACTGTATTTATCGTGGTAGCGATATTGTTTTGTCTGTTATAAATCTAGCTATTTGATTTTCACTATCTGCTAGAGTTTTTCCTGTATCATTCCATATTCTTCCTGTTCGACGAACAACTTCAATAAATGTTCCGTCTGCAGGAGGGTCAATATAATCTGCAAGTGTTAGCACGGTTACTGTGCCGCTTTCTGTTGATATATTTTCAATAGTATATTCAGGATCTATTGTTACATCTGCCTCAGGTGAATCTTGATCTACTGTTTTGTCAAATGTTATAATGTTATCTTTACGCAATCTAGCTCCAGCTAAAAATACATCAATCTCGTTAATACTAGTTGGAACAAAATCAAGTATAAACTCCTTGGTACTAGCATCGCCAACAAACATAGTTTTAGATGTTTCGTCTTTGTAAGGAATATTTTCTTCTATACCCTGGCCTTGTACTTTTGTTGCTGTTGAATATTGTTCTTTAATGCCTGTGCCTAAAGTACCTCTTCTTATCTGTCTAAGAAGGTTGCCATCAACACTAAAATATTCAATACGCTCTTTGTCTATCCAAACAACACCCGGTACACCCAATGCCTTGTTAGGTTCTTGAATACCTGTACTGTCAACTAGTTGAATATTAGAATCATAATAGTTTAATGGTTGTTGCAACTCGTATTCGTTGTCTTTATTTAAACGCTTGAAGTGGAATCTATTTAACATATCTTTGAAAATACGATATCCAAACTTAGGATTACTTGTTAATCCTGTAAACTGCAATACTTCAACTTTGTCATTTGATGTAACTTTACTGTAAAGCTGAACGCCTGTTCCACTAGCATCAAGTGAATAATCGTTTTGTGGCGAAAGCAATATTCCATTTTTAAATACCCAAACAAAGTTTGCACTTAATGCAGGTTTTTCAAGTTTGATAAATCCTCTGCTTAATAAGTTTTTATCAATATAAAACTGTGTTCCAGCAGGTGCTTGATTTGTATTCCAAACAATATCATATGTATTTCTTTCAAATCCGTTTATATCGTGATTACTGAATACATAGATGTCTATAGTTTCCCAATCAGCTGGTGCTTCAGTTAATGATAAAATATCTGTTTCTATAAGAGTAATATCTCCAATAACTGCTTTTGTACTATCATTTTCCCAACTTGCTACAATCTCCGGTGTGTCGTCAATACTTTTTAGTTGGAATAATTCTCTAATATATCCTTGTAGTTCTATTAATAGTGTTGAACCTGATCTACTAAACTTTTCAACACAAGCAATAACTGTAGTACTATCATCAGCCAATTCAAAACTTATATCTTGCCCAACTACTGGATCATTAACTGCTGTGCCATTTTGTATTTCTACTGTTGTGTTTATAAAGTAATATTCTGCATCTCTAATAATAAAGATTTCTAATGTATCTCCAATAAGTCCAACATTGTTGTTAAGAAGTTCTACTCTACCGTTTGCAGTATCATAATAGTAATCAAGAACATTAACAATAGAACCATTAATATAAAGTATAACATCTGTATTTCTAACGGCTGTTGTATCTTCAAACTGCCATCTATCAATATCATATGATCTATTACTATCTATTGTATATTTTTTTCTATAGCCTGCATTTAAGAATCTACCATCTCCACGCTTGACTAAAATATTATGTGCAAGAGGCTTATTAATAATAGGCAATGCAACATCATTTGTAAATCTATGAACTTTATTTTGGCCATCTGTTGCAAAGGTATTGTCGATTACCATCTGACTGTATTGGTTTACATTACCATCATATATTGTATATCCAATAATTTTGCCGGCAGTTATTTTAATCGGAAACTCCAGCTGTGCTGTATTGTTATCTGATTCTGTAAGCCCGTAGTCAGTTGTATCATTTTGTAATACACCATTGATTGTTACAAAAGAACTTAATCCAGTTTTCCATGTGATTGGCAAATCGTATATAAAAGTGTCACCAGTAGAAACAATATTATCACTATCAAGTAAATCAACTCCGTTAGTTCCGATTGATAGTATAGAAAGATTTTTTCCTGCATCTAGTGCTGTACTATCATTTAAACTTATAACTTTGTTTTCATAATCAACATTTAGATCGTTGTTATCAATAATATCGCTGTCAACTTTTACAATCAGTGTAGTATTTGATTGTGGAAAACTATCAAACTCCCATTCGATAGTTGTGCCATCTGTGATATAGTTTCTAACACTAATAACACCTTGTCCGTCTGAACTTCTATTGTACACTTGAATATCAACTGTATCTAGTACTTGTCCCGGAACTTGTTCTTCTGGTCCTTTACTGTTTGTTTCTGTAACAAATCCGTCGCCATCAACAACTATATCTCCAGAATCTATTCCAGTTGCAGTTGTATATTCAAAGTTTCCACCTTGCAAACTTACATCAAATGCTGTTGACTCTGGAGTAAAACTACCATCACTAGTAGATTTTCTAATGATCACAATATCGCCGTCTTTGGTTTCTATAACATCACTATCTAAGAATATAGTATTTGTAATATTGTCGCCTTGTGGTGATACCATTTTTGCATTTGGATTAGCTGTTACACTAACTCCGTCATATGCAGGATCATCTATTCTTACATTGTTAAGATACACGTTGTATGTTACACCTGAGTCTAAAACACTACTCAGTGTTATTATTTGAGTACTACCATCTAGTGTAATAATCTCGTCTTCGTAGTTAGTGTCAAATGTATCAAAATCAATACCAAACCCGTTTGCATCAAATCCGGTATTTTCTCCAAAGCCGATACTATCCATTTGTACGCCGCCGTAATCAACACCGTCCATTAGCTGACTTAGTTCTTTTCCTGGCATATTTGTAGTAGGCTTATAGAAGAAGTTTATTCTATCTTCGGCTGTTAATAAACTAGATGATTTTTTATAGTTTATAACAATCTGAGCATTATTTGCAGGTGCATTTGCAAATGTTATTTTACCACGAAATCTATCAAAGGTTTTGGTTGTATCAATAACATTTGATGATACAAAATCACTAAGTAACTGCGGTTCGCCAGCTACAGTTATTGATATATCAGCACTGTTTGTACTCAATGGCCATTTTAAACTAAAATCAGTTAAACCACCGTTGCCAACAAAAGTTTCTGTTTCATCTAATGTAGTAAAGTAATATGCACCAACAACTCTATCAAACTTCATTAACATATGAGTTGATCTGATTACACTGTTTCCTATTTGTGCATAAACAACTGCATCAACACCATCCTCTGTTAAACTTCCGTTTATTGTTACAGTTGGTGTTGTAAAGTATTTTGCGCCTGTAGTATTAACTTCTATATATTGTATAGAACCGCCGCCGATATAAGCAAGCCCTTCTAGTGTTGGGCCGCCGCCTCCGCTTACTGTTACATTTGCAGTGTCAGTATATCCGCTGCCGCCGGTGTAAACCACAAACTCTGTTATTTCAAATCCAACATTATCTAACCAATGCTTTTGTGGATATGTAGTTGTAGTATCATTTATACCAGTAATGCCATTGTTGAAAAACTTAATAGTTTCGCTAATAATCTGTCCACGCTCTGCATCATAACGAGGTGGTAAATCAAAATCAGTAACACTAGTTTGTGTTGGTTCTGTTCTACCATAAGAACTAATATATTCTCTAATCTTAGTACTATACGGTTTTACTTCTTCTATGTAATCTTGATAGTTTGGAAGATTGTCGTTTTGATATGTTACTTTTTGTGTAAGCTCTCCGACATTGTGTTTTGCAACTACAAAACTTGATTTAAATATCCAATCTAAATCAACTTGTTCGCTCATTGCATATCTAATGCTACTAAAGAATAGTTTGTTCCATTCTACTTCTAGCTGATCAACAAATAAGTTATCTCTTAGTGCATATAGTATTATTTTTATTTCGTCTGTTGGTTCGCTATCATATAACGATATATCATAGATTATATTATCAAATCCAACTGCATCGTTTTGATATAGTGTATTGCTAAACTCTATTGTACCATTTTGTCTACCTACTACTTTATAGTTAATAGTATAGTCTACTTCAACTTGATTGTCAATCTTTTCTAATAATATCCAGCCGCCGCTGCCAATATTTTCAATCTTAACAGTATTTCCTAGTTTATCGTCTAATGCTTCAAGTGCATAACTTCCGTCAATCACAAAATCAATAGATGTAACTTCGTTATATCCAGTTGAATACCAATCAACATATCTCCAATACTTGTTAACATCATAGCTTTGAATATAGTTTCTAAACCATTCCTGTGTAGAAGACATCCAGTTGTACACTGCCCATAGGCCGCCTACTTCGGAGTCAGTTGTTACAAGGACACTAAATGGACGCACAATAAGCGTAGTATCATTTAAATAGTTTTTGCCACCATCAACTACTTCAACTTCAATAACTTGACCAAGATTGTTGATGTAAGTTTTTAACTCTGCGCCGGAACCTTGTCCTTCTACAGTTACAGTAGGACCATGACGTTTGCCTGTTGTATAGTTACTATCAACATATCCTCTACCAGATTGCGTAATAGTTGCACCTGTAATAGTTCCATCAACAATAATAGGCGTAAGAGTTGCTTGTTTGATTTTTGCAGTACCTACAAATCTCAACAAACTTTCACTGTCAATTTGAGTATCCCACTCATTGCTAAACTTACTTGGAGGAGTTTCTGTTTGGAATAATGGAGAAATATCAAAATCATCAACTATTGTATATTGAGACAATACTCCGTTTACTCTTTCAACAACTTGTTTTAATGCTTCTTGTCTATTAACAAAAATAGTTTGATTTGGATTATTTAAAATACCGTATCTTTGAGCAACACTAATATTTAAATCAGGCAGAACTCTTCCGTTTCTGTCGTAGCCTGCTAAACTATCAACCCACTTGTCGACAATGTCATTGTTTGGCTTGCTAGATGCTAATCCTTCAACAACTAATGCATACTCGCTGTGAATATTTCTATTTTCTGCATTGTCTTGAACATAGTAATCAACATGCAAAATAGTATCTTTGTCTTTTACTAGATTTTTTATATTATGTAATGCAAACTTTTTGCCATCGAGTAATGTAACATGTCTATAACCTTGTCCTGCTGGATCTGCTATTAAGTTTGCAACATCAAACGAACTAATCTTCCTGCCATATGTAGTAGGCAGTGTATTTTTATTCTTAACCCAGAAATAATATTTTGGTGCAAATACATTTGCTACACTATCATATACTCTTGCTCTTACATAAGAATCATCACTGTATAATGATGTTCCACTTATGCTGCTGGCTAAGCCTTCGGTAGTATCAGCTATTTGATCCCATTCGCTTGGTAACAAGTCACTCTCAACCCATTCGTATACATCTACACTAAATCCAGGAATAATCTGATTCCATGTATTTGATTTATATTGTATACTTCCTTGATATGGATTATACCACTTTATAGCATCGAGATTCCACCATAGTTTTCCAACCTGTTGTTTCCCCCAAAGATCTGATACACCGGTATCTCTAGTACCAACATTGTAAACTGCTGGATCATAATAAGTTTTATAACTAAGTTCTTGTTCTGCCGGTCCGGCAATACGGCCTGCTATTGGATCTATGTAATCAAGATATGTGATTAAATCATTTGTGTTTGTATCATATAGCCACACACCTTTGATTTTATCAATATCAACATAACTATCGCCTTGACTATTAATATTCCAAGCAGTAGCATTTAAATCAGTTCTATGATCTTGAATCAGTCCTGTTTTATCATCAACAGTAGTTCCAATCGAAATAACATACAAATGATTTCTATTTAATACACTTAATATATTAGAAGAATCAGATATGTCTACTTGTGAATAAAGTTTTTCAGCATATACTAACTTGTTGTTTAATGTTTCGTATACATAAACTTGTCCATTATCTTTGATTTTATCAAATATATTTGTTGCTTTATTATCAAACTCTGTAAGTTCTTGATCAAATGTTACATATGCTGCGGTATCGCCGTTGCGACTTGTTACAGCAAGTTTATTAGAGTTAAAACTTACATTTGTGCCAAATCTTTCAGTCTTTTCTCCGTTGGGTGCAAGCAATATTTGATCTTGAACATATGCTTCGTTTGTAAGTTTGTATACATATACTGCACCATTGTAAATACCATTGATATTTGATAGCTGTGCGCCTATTGCTATTTTAGAACCATCGTCATTTAAACTTAATGTAGTTCCAAACGCTTCGTTTTCGGTTGCAGGGTTGATGTTTTCGTCAAACACAAATCTGCCGTTTGTTTTTCTATAGATTGCAATACGATATTCGCCGCCGTTTTGTATACCACCAAGTGCCAATACTTCGCCATTTTTACTAATATCATAAGTTGTGCCGATGCCCAATGCATTTAAAAAATCACTACTATCGTTAAGAGCTGGCGCTGTTTCTTCTGAAGAATCAGGAACATAACCTAAATAATCAACATATGTATCAAGTACGTCCCATTGACTGTTATCAAAAGGATTACCTGCAAGTACTGTTGTATTAGCTTGACGAAGTTCGCCTTCATAGTAGACAATATTATTAGGAATATATTTTGCAATACTTTCCCATTCACCTTTGTAGTTTGTGTCTCTTGAATATGCATAAGATGTTACAGCATCTTGCCCTTTGTTGTTAACAAAGTAAACACGGCCGTTGTCTCTAAGACTTCTAATAACAGTATTATGTTGGAAATCACTTGGAGAAGCTGATTTAATTGCAATACCAAACTGTTCGTTTTCTGTTGGATCTGGACTTAGAATAATGTCTACTAAATCAAAAGACTGATCTATTAGTCTTTTATAAATGTAAACCACGCCTTGGTTTGCATATCCAAGACTTGTTCCAGATGTGTCTGTAACTATTAGTTCTGATATTTCCCAATCTTGACTTAGTAGATTAATAGTAGAACTTTCTGCTGTAACATTAACTAGTGCTCTCCATATTGCTCCACGTTGACTTACATAATCGCCTGCTAGATAACTTTCTCCTTCAGTAAATATACCTCTATAACGTGTTTTAACATTAGCAGCAGTTGGTGCGCCAACATACAAATACTGACCATTGTCTGTTATTTCAACACTTGTACCAAACGCACCACCATCATGATGATTAGACAATGGTTCTAATGTCTGTTTTAATTTAAATTCACTGGCTTCGCTGCCACGAGTATATACATAAACTTTGCCATCATCTTTATCAGGTGTTCCAACTGCCAATGTAGTATTATTGTTGCTAACAGATACAGCTGATCCAAACTCCCTATTGTCTATTTCAGGTGCTGTAATACTTTGTTTAAAACTACGTATAATACTGCTGTCGTATACTCCAAATGTTCCGTTTCCAGTATTGTCAACCCACACTCTATCATCATCGTCTAAATCATAAAGTTTAGTAATATTGTTTATATCTGCAGGAGTTGATACTCTACGTGATGATAGTTCTGATACTATTCCAAGAGTGCTATCTGCTAGGTCAATAAAATCTTCAGTTATTGGATTATCTAGTTGTATCTCAATATCTGTATATCCAATATTTTGTACAATCCAAAAGCCATTAACTTCATTATTAATATTATTGAATCCAACAATATCGCCTTCTACAAACGTAATAGGCTTACTAAAGTTTGCTTTAAATCCTAATGTTGTCTTTTCAATAGATTCAATAGATATAGGCGATACAATATGCTTGTAAACATTCCACGATTGTGCATCTTTTGGTACCCATATATAACTACCAATATCAACACTATCAATATCTAAAACCAACATATCGTTTTTTGTAGTTGTTAAAAAGTTCACTTGATCTAGTTTAACATAACCAGCAGTTTTAGTATATTCTGTACTATTTGTTGTTAACGGCAACGATGTATGTGCATAATCATCTGGTGAAAGATAAACGTCTTTTCTTGGATATTGATAAACCAAGTCTGTACGTATTGAATCTACAGTTTCAACAAACTCTATAAGTTGTGGTTCAATTCTAAACTGGCTTTCGTCTAGTTTAAATTCAACTTCGTCATAACTTGTAGTTGCGCCGTATCTACCAACACGTATTGCCCATTCTTCGTATAGCTCTACACTATCAGTGTTTGCTGATCCAAGTTTATCAAACAGTTTTGTAATAGCGTTTGATGTACCTTTGTCTTGTATAAATCCTTGATAAAACTTATACTGACTAACATCGTCTTGAATAATGTTAGCAAGGTATTCACGCTTTTGATACCCAATAAGATGCTGTGCTAATCTTTGTTGTTCGCTATCAAAGTTGTCAGTATCTAAGTCGTAAAAATCTGCAAACTGATTTGCCCTGTAATCCCAGTTTGGTTTTAGTTCACTTGTAGGTTTACTATCTAGTCTACTCCAGTTTCCGTTGACAAACTCCTGTGTGCCGCTGTGTGTAAACCTAGCTGCATAGTAAAATTCTTTGTATTTTACTAGTTCGGCAGTTTTATAATCTTTGTAACTAGTCCATTCAGTAACCTTAGCATCATCGTATATAAATCCAGGAATATTTAAACTACCATTCCATTCATCAGTTCTATAACCTACAACTTTTAAACGCTCTTGTCTATATCCAGTTTCAGGAACATATATTGTATCATTAAATACTGTTGTATTATCGATCAATACAAGATGTTCTTTTTGTATCAGCGGTAGTTTAATAAGATAGATGCCTTCTTCATTTGATGTTAAACTAAATTTGTTGCTATTATCTCTATATATACTAGAACGATTTTTACTAACTACATTTCCATTTTCATTTAACACTGCAAATCCATAAAGATTATTATGTACATTGTCAACTACATAAAACTCTTTTTCAAATTCAATCTGATTAGCTAAAGGTGATAAAGTTATCGTACTAGTATTTGCCCAGTTTTGTGTTATCCAAAATAGAAACTCTTTAGATGCTAGTTGCCAGTTTTCAACTGTTTCGGTTGTTTTGTTAAAATATTCAAACTTAAATCCAATGTCTTTTAAATATTTTTGATATCCTAATAAAAAGTTAACTACTTGCTGTTCATCGTTTAATATTGTTCCGTAGTCAAGTGTTGATATTTCATTTGTAAAAGACTTTCTAAAATAGGCGCCGCGGCCACCGTTTTCAGGTAAGCTCGGTAGCGGTGTATATAAACTTAAATCAAAGTCAGTTGTTGTAGTATGATTTGCATTTACTCTATAATATCTATCGTTATATTCTACAAGTTTACCGGCAACTAAAAACTTATTTTCAGTCCACGTTATATATGCTTCACTTATACCGCCGACATTTACAAAAGGATCATTTGCACTTTCTCTTGGTATATTATATTTAAAATACGGAGTATCTTTATCATATCCATTTATACGATATCCACTTTGTGTTCTTTCAATAATCACACCACTATAAGTTGCTACTATTTGGGGACTAGAAGTTCTCAAAACAATGTTATAGTTTTCATCCGGAACAAATATGTTTCCTTTATTCAACGGAGTTTTACTATCTAATACTAGTTTTAGTTTGTTCTTTTCGGCAAACCCAGCAAGTTTAAATCCTATTTTATTATCTAAAAGTTTTAGATTATTAGTGTATGTGGTATACGGATACAAAGAATCTGCATTAATATATTCACTAATATAGTTTAAAAATCCTGCACTTACAGCATTTTCTATTTTAGGAAATATTAAATCCGTTGTGTTTATTCTTTTGTTTGTAGCAGTATAGATTAAGTTTCCAGCAATGTCACGCTGTGTTCTACTTCTGTCAAATCCAACACCCATTGTATGTGCAGGTCTAACGATCAATGCAGCAATCATCAAGCTGAACGGATAACCACTGCTTCTTCTCCACGCTGTTTCAGTTGGTGCTTCGTCGCCAAACTCAAATAGATTTTGACTTTGTGGTGCATAACTGAAGTTGCTTACGTATCCGCTTTCTAAAGGTGATATTAGTTGGCCATTTTCATTGACTGGAATATGCTTTAGTAAGTTATGTCTAATATATTTTTTATTTCTTAGTATTGTTTTACCAGGTTCTCTAATCACGCCGTTTTGCAGGTCGGTCCAAAGTATTAAGTTATTGCTTGTGTAAGGGGCTGGGCCATAAACGTTTTCCCACCATGCTGGTTGTATTCCGTATCCTAACATTTCCCAAGGATGTGTATGCGGGCGATCAGTATCAAATGCCTGTCTATAAATGCCGCGCCAAAATCCTGGTACTGCTTCATTGCGGTCATTTGTACTTCCTGTATAGTTATAAGTAAAACTATCTCCTTGTACTATAAAGTTATTTTTAGTATAATCAGAAATCTTTGCAACATCAGTCCAGTCAATAAAATCTTTGATAATAATATTATTAATTTCTTGTGATGATATTTTTGTATTTCTATCTGCGCCACCTACAATATCATTTATGTCAAATATATCTGGATTATAATCAACTTTTAGATTATTAAAAATACGCTTTTCCATTTCTAAAATCAAATCGTCTCTATAATCGTTATAAGCAAGTGTAATGCTGCCGTCATGGCCTCTAATAACAGTTTGCGGAGTTTGATAGCTAGAGTCAACAAATAGTTCAGGAACATATGCCGGGAACATTCCTATTTTTGTAGGCGTTGGTGGAATAAAACTACCTTCAGTATTATCATATTCGTGTATAGTTAATATATCGCCATCAGTTAGTGTTGCTGAAATATCTACAAATCCAGTTCCTGTAAATGTATAATCTTTGTTAAACACAAGTTGTTGATCATTTAGATATATGTACAAGGCTTTATTACTAATGGCAGATTTATCAAATACTGTTGATAGTGAATAAACTGTTAATCTACTATCGAGTATTTCGTATTCAATCTTTTTACTGCCGCCTGTAGCTGCCATATCTGTACTATAAAAAGGAGTACTAGTAGTCTTTGTATTATTGATTTCATTAAAGATAAAATCAACATATTCTTTTACTGTTCCGTTAAATGAAGTTTCGGTTGCTGTCTGTACAAACTGTCTTTTAAACTTAGTATATTCATTTAGTGCATATCTAATAGCTGCAACAACATTTGAACTTTTATTAACTAGATGATAAAGTGACAAGTTTAACGGGCCACTGTGCTGAACAAACTTTCGGCCATATTCGGCAACTGGTCCTAAATCTCGTAGATTGTTTATGCCAGGTTGAATACCTGCAAATGTTGCAACTTCTGAAACTAGTCCTTCAACATGATCATTTACTTCTCCTAATGTAAAATCTGTAATATTTTTATTAGACGGATTTCTTTCAAAGTTGTGTGGAATCTCATAATATCCATTATTGTTTTTGTCTGCTGAGCTTTTAGTTTTAATAACAACAATATCAGTAAATCCAATATCGTCAGGAAGTATAACCTTAGTTGTTTTATTTTCGTTGACTGTTTGATAATCAGATTTATAACTATTATTGACATATACTTTTATTTCTAAGTCTGTTAGGTCTGCACTATTGTTATAGACATTAATCGGAAATCTATTTGTGTATTCTTCGCCAGTGTATTTTTGTATAACATATTGACTACTTTTTATGTTTGCTTTTTTCCAAGCATTAGTGTATGATATAACTTGATTATTATATTCTTGTAAGAAGAAAACATCACTACTTATAGTTTTAAAAATACTATTGACTTTATACTTGTAATCTTCTGCAAGTAAAGAAAAATCAAAAACAATATCGCCGATATTTACAAAGTTTTTGTATGTAAGCGGAAATCCAAGTTCTGTATCGTTAGCACCTTCTCCTACTCTATAAGTAAAAAGTCTATTACCAGCAAAATCTGTACTATCATAAACTGTATTATCTCCTAGGCTATTTCCACTACTGTCAAACAAATCAAACTTTGGTGCTTGATTTAATCCTGTTTTATCTTGAGCCGGTTGCCATCCTGTTGCATTATACCAATACATTTTTCCAGCATTTTTAACTCCGTCTTTGACTAGTACAGTTTGATCTAGAATAGGATCAGTATCGTCTGTTTCAACTAAACTTATTTGAGTAGTATTAGTATGAGTAATAAACTTAACTTTAAATATTTTATCTTTTACTAAACTGTCAGTATCTGCTGTAAACAGTATACGCATTCCTTCAACTAAATCTATTCCATCAATGTTATATCCTACAGAACCTTCTATTGTACTGAATACATCTTTTGTAAATGTATCAACTAAATCAACATTAAGTTTAGCTTCATTACCGTGATTCCACAAACGTAAATTTGGTTCAAACTCGATGATAGGACGTTTAGCTCTTGCTGTTTGATCTAACTCAATTGCCTGATTGTTAATATTTGCACTTTTTTCAATAACCGATTTGTGGAACCAACGATTGTATCTGGCCCATGCATTTCTACTAGTGTCTCTTCTGTTTATACAAATATAATCTTTAGTTCCTGCGTAACTTCTAGCATTACTCCAAGGAACACGGTCAAATCCGTTTACATCAAAAGGTATTTGTGTATCCTGTGTAAATATAGCCGGAACTTCAAGGTCGCTAACTGGAACTAGTTTAATAGATTTGCCTACACCTTCGACATAGTATAGACCTTGTGCATATGTTGCTGGCGTTACATTGCCTTGAAAATATACTTTCATACCATTTGACATATTCCAACCATCAATAGTTGTGTATGTTTTCTTGCCTACTATTTCGTCGCCTACATTTATGTCGCTGTTTTCTTCTATGTCAAAAACATTAAATGCACCACTGTTGTCAATGTCGTTTTGACTAACATAATACAGATTTTCAGGAGCGTCACCCGGTACTGTAAATTCAATGACGCCATTTTCAATAAATCCATCTTCTAAGTAATCTTGTGGATTTACTAATGTGTCGTCTACGTTTTCATGTGTTAGTACAATACCTTCTCGATACAACGTGCTAACTAATGTACTATCAGGTGAATACTCAACTTTTTTCTGTCTGCTTGTTGCAAAACTAATAGGGTGTCCAGGAACATTAACTTCAAATCTGTATGTTTGTCCTCTAAACAATCTTATGCTTTTATTACGTGTTACTCCATCAGGAGAAAATACATAAGCTGTATTATCATCATCAACTACAGTTTCAATAGTAAAAGTGCTGACTACTTCTCTGCCTTGTCCTCTTATAGGAACTTCTTGTGGACCATTTGGTAACCAATAGTATTCTCTAAAGTTAGTAAACTTATCAAAATCAATATGTGGGTTCCAAGCATAAAACTCTTGGGCAAAAAGTTTATCTTGGTTTTTAATAGAACCACCAAAGGCACTTATTTGTCCTAATATATCAACATAGTCGGCATCAAACTCTACATTTCCAAGATTGTCCTGCACAATAGCAAAAGGTTCTAACTGATAGTTTTCTCTATTAGAATTGATGTCACTAATATAACTATCTTTAGTAGTAACTGCTTTGGCAACTCTACTTCCAACAAACCCATTAATCTTTTCAACAACACCTGGATTAGTTAACTGATCAACTGTACTACCTAAAAACTTTTTATTTGGATTAGTTCTAAAATATCTCGGAAGTAATGAAGCAGAAGTTCTTTTTGAGTCCGAACTTCCTGGTACAGGGTATTCGTTTTGATCGTCATTGTATGCCATTAGTAATCATTTCCTTCAGTAATGGTAGTTGTCGAAGTTGTTGCACTTTGAACACCTGTATTTAAAACTTCGTTACTTGTAATAACATTTGCAGTTGCTTTAAGTCTTGATGCAGTAATACTATCAATAACTTCAATATCACTAACACTTGCACTACTAATCAATATTTCGTCATTTTCGCTTTTTAGTTCATACATACTACCAAACGACTGTGTTTCGCTTTTTGGTACTAGAACAATACTACTTATATCGGGCGCAACTTGCTTCATAATATATGCTGCTAGTTCACTAAAATAAAACGTTTCTCCAAAGTCCCAGTTTTCTAAAGCAAAAAATTCATTAATACTATCTACAACTCTTGATTTTATATCATTATCGTTTACAACACGATTTGTATTTTTTACTATTTTAAATGTTGCTTGCACATCGGTATCGCTTTCTGAACCAAATAAAGATTTATATTTTACAGGATGATATATTACTTCATCACTGATTGATTTAATCTTTTTAATATCTTTACCAAAATCTAAAAACAACGAGTCGCTGCTAGGTGGTAAAGGTTTTGTTGTAATATCGCCCCTAAGATATCTTCTATATTCAACATCATATGATTTTGTTAAAATATATAAGTCAACAATATTACTACTACTTGGATCAATACGTCGATTTTCAGCAGCAGCATGTTTGTAATCAAATCTAATATTGTCTCTACCTTTATATGCTTTGTAATCAATGCATAGTTCTAATCCTGTTTGTAATGAATTAAACTTTTTAAATACATTAGTGCTACTAATATAAAATATTGTTTTTGCATCATAAGAACTATATGCGCCAATTGCTGCTTCAGTTTGTTTTACTACAATATATTCAGCTGCGGCGTTAACGTATTCGTAAGTTTCTACATCATTTTTTTCAAACTTTTTAGAAAATATATATTTTGTATCTGGCAAGTAATTAGGTGCAACAATATTTGTAAATAAATCTGGATCGTCGATCACGCCATCTGCATCACTGTCGGTAAATCCTACTTCTAGTTTTTTACTATCTATATACCCATCAACACTACGATACTCTTTAACAACTTGCCATTTCCAGTCTTGATTAAACGGCGTTAGTATATCAGGTTTATTATTATTACTTAAAACGCTAATACTATCAGTAATAATTTTACCAACTTTACTATCATATATACGATCATTGCCGTCAAAGTAAAAACGTATTTGTTTATCACTTTCAAATACATATCTTACAGCACGACTAGTTACTGTGTATTTTTCTCCGTCTGTTTCAAACAAGAAAAGCCAACTAGCATCTTGATTTGTGCCTGTAGCATCTCCAGTTTTTCCTGTATCAAACTCACTAGTTGTATCAAGATTACTGTTTGTAATAACCTTCCAGTTAGTTGTTTCAACATCATATCGTAGTCCAAATGTTTTGAATGCAAATACTTGATCAACCATTTGTGATAATGTATCATTTACAATGATATTATTTAATACCGGAATGATTTCTGAAAGTTTGCTAGTCGAAGGCACTTCGTCGTTGAGTATAATAGGACCTAATGTACTATTGATATCACCTATTGTTCCGTTTTCATATACACTTATAATTTTAGTCCATATATATTCTTTGTCACCTAGTGTAGATACTTCGCCCAACACTAGATTGTTATCTTTATCATAATGATATCCAGTTGGAGGCGTAAACTTAACTAAACTTCCAGCAGCAGCAAACTTCATTGTTGTAGCTGTAAAACTCGATACTGCAACTGGTACAGAAAACTGATCTTGAAATATTCCACTACTTTGATTTGTTTCGTTTGTTGTAGCATTCCATGTATAGTTTAAATCAGCAATACTTGCATTTCTACTAAAGTTTTTGTAATAAAAGTTTTTAGTTTGTGTGTTTTTTATTATTTCTAAAACTTGATTATTAATAACTGCCTCAATATCTGTTTTTGAAACAAAGTTAAAAGTAAATTTATTTTTTAAATCTTCTGTAAAAATACTTCCGTCATCTCCAAACATTAATGTGTTGCTGTATTTGCCAGTTGCATCACGCAAATCATAGTATCTACTAATACCGCTACTTGTTCTATTAATACTTTTTGTTTTAATAATCTGCTGACTTACTCCTAGAGGACCAATATTGTAATCTTCGCCTGTAATCAAACGATTTTGTGTGTAATATGTACTAGGTGCATTTGTTTGAATGCTTTCATTCGATTCTGATTCGTCAGCATTTGAAACAACTGATTGTAATTCTAGCACAATATTAAGTGTTTCTGCTGAGTTATTTTTACTAATATAAGGAACTTGTATTTGTATTCCTGTCATATCAGCTGGATTTATATTAAACTGTTCATTTGCTGATGTTCTATAATAAACTTTAAAATCACCCTTTGGTAATGTTCCAAAAGTTCCGTCACTAAACACAAGACTTATTCGATCGCTTACACGACTTAGAACACTATACAAGTCACGAACACCTTTAGTAACACTGTTATACACAATATTATTACCTTCTGTGTTTTCAACTTTTTGCCATAGTGATTCTTCATTTCCGTTGCTGTCTAACTTGTAAAGCCAAACATCACTGTTGTTGATGTTATCGCTGTCAATATTTACAGTTGTATTTGGAACAGGATTCATTACAGAAAATGTATTTTCTTGTAAACTACCTTGTCTAAAGTGCATAAAAAATCCACTGTTCGAACTTCCTGCACCTTGTCCGTTATCTCTATATAAAAATCCTAGTTTATTTCCAGGAAATGGTTCTTCTTCGTATATTGTTGTATTATCTGTATTAATACCAGTACTAACAATTTCAAACTTGCGAGATGCATCGTCTATATTTTTTGTAAAACTGTATATAGGCAATCCTGTATTACTTGCGCTGAATCGATATTGTTCAGTTGCTACACCATTTACAATGGCTTTTTTAATAGGACGGCCAAATGTAGAGTTTGCTGGCAACGAAGCATTCATAATCTTAATAAACTGTTCATACCAATCAGAGTTAGTAGGATCGTTCCATATAATAGTTTGATTAGATAGATTGTTGTTGTTGGCATCAATAACATCTTCGGTGGTACTAACACTTTCTATTTTTAGTAACCCGTTTGCTGGAATATTTCTATTTGCATTATAACTAATAAGTCTTGCTAAACGGAGAATACTCTCTCTACGATCAGCAGTTTCAATAAAATTTTCTCTAGCATTTAAGTCTGTACGGAAAGCAAGGTTTTGGCCTAAAAATGCAATAAGGTCGATAAGTGCAAGATACTCACTGGACTCTATGTAGTCGTTAAAGTCTTCAGGATAGTTTTCACGAATATATGTAATCATAGTTCTGCGAAGATTATCAAAGTCGTAACTTTGGAAATCTGCGTATCTAAAACTTTGATATATTGTTTTCCAGTCTTCTGCTAGTAGAAGTCTATTTTGCCTATCGGTCGTTGACATTCGCTGTTCCTCACTTTATAGTATATTTACCTGAAGTAAAAAACTGCGTACTTTAAATTAATCCGTTGTCTTGATCAAACTTTATACGCATACTTTCGCTGATGCTATAAGGAATATAAGTTAGAGAACAATCAATCTGTATGCCACTTTCGTAACTATCAACGATTACACTGTCAACATTAACTCGTGGGTCAAAGTTGACTATCTCTGTTACGTCTTCAATGATAAGCTGTTTTAGGTCATCAGTAAATGGTTCAAATAATATATCCCATATGATAGTTCCAAACTCTGGATTTTCAAGTTTTTCGCCTTGACGAATGTGAAAATGATTTATAATATCTTGTTTAATTATACTAATATCGTATAAGTTAAATCCTTTAGGATTAGCTACTGTGCTAACTCCTCTGTATTGTTTAGAAACTACAGGAGGGTTATCAATGTCATTTGATACTGTTACATTTTTGTATAAAGGTTTTTCATTTGTGGCCATAACGTATTTATCCTACTGTCATATAGTTAAATGCGGCTTGACTTTCGGCGGGTAATTTTAATAGTTCGGTTGACCTGTTACTAGGATTCAACTCTACTATTCTATCAAAGTCATATGATCCTATTTTAAATACTTGTCCGTCTACTACAATGCCTAGTATTGTATCTTCTTTTGCTTTTTCTTCAACACTTACTCCAAACCCGTTGTTCTTTTTAACAAGTTTAGTTCTAAACTTTTTAGCACAACGCTTACAAGCAGTTGCCATATTTGCAAATGCAGGATCATTTGTTGTTTTAAATGTTTTTTTATCTATTTGTTTGGCTAAACTTGCCATATTATTAAGTTGTCCTACTGGATTTTCTTTGAATATAATATCTTTAGCTATTTGTTTACCTGCTTTGCTAGTAATATTTGGTTTGTTAAATATTTTTCCAACCAAGTTTGCTCCTACGTTTGCAGCAGCGCCGGACAATATATCTTGTAAGCCAGTTGGTAATCCGTTTACTGCTCCTGAAAGGTTTTTTGTAAAGTCTCCTATTCCTCTACTGAACTGATCAAACACAGGACCTACACCTGGAATACCAGAAATAGCTGCTCCTAATCCGCTGGCTAGTTTTCCTGCCATATCTCCTAATGCACCCGATACTGCTCCAAGTGCATTTCCAATAGCGCCATCAATAGCACCTAATGCACTTCCTAATGCACCAGACAATCCTGTACTTGATAGCAAATCTCCCATTACACTAGGAAGTTTTCCTAATAACCCACCAAGGAAAGATCCTGCTATACTACTTAATCCGCCTTGAACACCTTGTAAGAAACTATCTGCTATATATTCAACTGCATTAGTAGTTGTATCTTGTATTTCAGTTCTAACTTCTGCTGGATTAGCTGCGTTTGTGCCGCCTGCATACGTATCGACTACTACTTCTTCTCCGGCTGCATTATTTCCAGTGCGTTGTGCAGCAATTTCAGGAGTGTTTCCGGCTGCAAGAATAGCAGGACTAACAAATCCTAAATTTTCAACAAATGCTGCTGAGTTTCCTGCTAGTTTTCCTGCTAATGTTCCAAATACTGCGCCTGCGGCGCCTTGTAGTGCTCCTTCGAGATTGCCCTCGGCTATACCGCCAGCTATACCGCCAACAAGTGCTACTGTAGGCAAAGGTGCGTTAGCAATTGCCTGATTTATTCCTTGTACTCCTCGAGATATTGATTCCCTAATAATAGGATCAACTAACTGCGAGTTGTTTATTGCAAATGCTACCATAATGCCCTCCTAGTAGTATTTATAAGTCGTTCATTAGAGTTCGATCTGTATGAACAGGGCGTTCGTCCATATGCACGTCTTGACTTTCTGTATCAACTGCTTCAGTTTTATCAGGTGCTGTTTCTATTGGGTTCCAGTTTTCGTGTCCATTCCAAGGCTCGTGTTGCGGAACACGTTGCGGAAACTTTGCTTTAACTGCATCTGCGGCTGCTTCTGCTGCTGGCCCATTAAGATTGATATCGCCTCCAGAGATTGTTGTATTTGCTGCTCCGATAGAAAAGTTTCCTCCGGCAGTGTTTTTAAATGCGCCGCCACTTTTGATGTTCATTTCTGCGCCGGCTGAGATATTTCCATTGGCACCAACTTTTATTTCCATATTTCCAGCAGCACTTTGATGTATACTTCCATTTACAATCATATTAATGTTTCTACCAGCTTCAAAGTTAATATCTCTATCAGCAACAAAGTTAAAATCTGTTTCAGTGTGAAAACTAATACTATCTTTAGCATAAACATCAAGTTTGCCGTTGCTTGTCATTTCTATCCAAGCGGTTCCTCTGCTATTATTAATATATATTAGATCTTCGCTGGTGTTAATCATTATTTGCGCACCAGTGCGTGTTCTAAAGCGTATCATTTCGTTTGCAGGTCTAGTCACATCGCCGCCGGCTTCACTAGATTCTTTGTTTAGGTATTTGTAGGGAGTATCTTCAGGCGAACCTTCTCTTATAAGTTTATCATCGCCGTCATCAATGACAAAGCTACTACTGCCTAAGCGACTTACATGTACTGTTGCTTGGCTTTCTTTTATACCTATTCTTCCTTGCGGTGAACCTCCACGCTTGTCGACAGGGCCTGGACTACTTAATCCAACCACTGCACTTGGAAATTCACGTTGCGCACTACTAGTTGTTATTCCTCTGATATCATCTTCAACTAATCCTTGCTCTTTTAGAGACGCAATAAAATCTTCGTTGATAGGTCTTTTGTATTTTACAGGATTATTAGTTTGTATTTTTGTTATTTTTTTATTATATTCTCCAGCTGGTAGTTTTTTACCTTTTAGTTCTGTTGGAACTGGGCCGCTAGTTTGTTCAGTACTAGGTTGTCCACCAGGTAACATAAATGTCATACCTCTTTCAGGTACACATCCAAACCAATACCCAAAATCTCTACTTCCTTCAACAAATGTACACAACACCAATGTTCCAGGATCTGGAGGAATAGCCCAAAACCCATAACTTTTTTGTGTGTTTGAATATGTGTCGTTTTTTCCTAAATGCTGCGCTCCTGTAACTCCATAAAATGGACTTGCATAGTAGACTATTGAAGTTTGTCCTAATGTTTCGCCTGCTGTGCCTGCTTCGCTTATTTTTAGAAGCTCAACTTCTAATGCTCCAAGATATAAAGGATCAGCATGTTTGATAACTCTAGCCAAATAAGTGCCTGGTGTTGAATCATTTTGACCACTATCAACTGATCTTGTTTGTTCTGCTTTTATTGGTCCGTTGTTTTGCATTTAACTATTAAATCCTGTGTTTACTTGACTTGCTCTATTAGCATCTTTTACTTTATTTGCTTGATCTGAAGTTCCTGATGTATTTGTATCTTCGGGTTGTCCTCGTCTTCTTAGTAGTGTAAGCTCTTGTGTAAACATATTTCGTTGAATTTTGTTTTCAATAGCAGTTACTCTATATAATCCATTAAACTGAGATACAGGAACTGTATCTTCTGGATAAATCATTCCTCCAGTATCTGGATTGTAATCTATTGGAGTTCTAAAGTTTAATATAACATCAACTTCACTACGTTGATAATCAACTTGTCCTCCAGCAGTAGTGTTTAAATCGCCAGCTTCGTCGGTCCAGTTACCCATACCACTGTCAACTATAAAATAAGGATCTCCAAATATTTCAAGTTTAACTTCAACTAAGTCAACACTACCGTTTCCTAGTATTTGATCGTGAAATTTACGTGCCCATCTTATTTTACTATTATCAATACCAGCTCCGCCGCCACCTTGGGTGCTACTAGAGTTTACAAATCCTTGTGTAGCTAACCCAGTTGAGCTATTTGCTCCCGAAGGTTGAATATTTAATCCTAACTGAGAAGGCTTTGTCTGAGTAAGATTAAACTGTGTTCCTCCAGTTTTTGCATCAATACTTAGTTGTCCACTATCGGGTTGTATAAACTGAAAAAATGCTGCTTTGAAGCTTATATCAAACCTAACAATATCAGTATTTTCTCCACTGTAAATGTAATTGTACTCTTTTTTTGCATTTTGTCTTAGGCTGTTGTAGTCTACACCTGCTGCTCCAGCGTTTTGAAAGTGACTACTATGTACTTTATACTCTACAACTTTGTAATGATTTACTTTTGCATCTTCTCCAAACACATTTTCTTGTTGTGCATTTGGTTTTAGGTAACTTTCTGCATCTATTCTAAACCACGGAACCATTCCGTTTTCATCAGGCGCTCTTTCTTTTATAGATTTGCCCCAATCGCTTGTTAATATTACATCTTCAATTATTTTTAGTATCGATGTTCCAGAACCATAGTTGAAAACTCTTTCATCATTACTGACAGTATTCTTAGCACGAGTCATAACTTTATTTCTCTTGTCATAAACTTGCCCTGTTTGAGGCATTGGCACTGTTCCGCTTTCTTCTGCTCCTGAAATAATTCTTGCAGAGCCAAGATTATTTAAACTAGCAGGATCCTGTGCTATTGATGATAACTTTTCTCCGATACTACTTTTTGTTAATACCTGGCCTGTAATCATACTCAAGAATGCTTCAAAGTTTTGCGGTGCTTGCGCTCCTAAAAATCCACTAATGTTTTCAAAAAGTCCTTGTATGTTTCCTGATTTAAAATTTGATAATAACCCTCCAAGACTTTTATCAAGTCCGCCTGCTATTCCTCCTAATACATCATTAAAACTATCTTTTAAACTGTTGCCGCCAAGTACTCCGCCTACAACGCCTCCTACAACACCAGCTGCTACTGCACCAAATATTTTTCCGCCTTTGCCGCCACCGCCTCCGCCGCCTCCGCCGCTGCGAGACGCAGTAGTAGCGCCTGCATCGCTTGTATTCGGTATTCTTGAAGGATTACCAGAAGACGCAATATCTTTTGGAAATGTAATAACTATTTCTGATGCTTCTGCTATTTGATTTGCTTTTCGAAGTTCTTCATAATGTCCATTAATAATAGTTGTTAAACTTTGTTCGCCACTTTGTAGTAGTTTTTCAACAGTATTGCCTGTTAGTGCTATATCAACTGGACTTGATGTTGCATCATCAAGATATGCTTGTTCATTCCATGGCAATGCTTCAACTGTATATGTTGTACCACCTTGGTTTACTTCAAACTCTATGTTTGTTAGTTTAATAGGAACATCTCTACGAAGATTTAATCCTGATTCTGTAACAATAACATCTCCATCGTCGTCATATCCAATAAACTCCATTGATAACATAAATGGAGCGTTAGCATAGTTCTGAAATCCACTCATAGTTGCAGCTATTTGACAAGTTTGTAAGAATAATCCCATACTATATGGTTCTTCAACTGTAAAAGTTATAAATGTAGCGTTTGTACTACGTGATTTTGAGTTTGGAACACATAATGCTTCGATATTAACATTATCAATAAAATATTCTAGCTTGCCGCCAATAATATCTTCGTATTCAGTTGTGACTTTGTTGTCGCCGGCGCCGCCGCCGCTTCTAAGAATAACATTTTGAGGACCGTATGCTCTATAGGTTTCATTAGGTACAGCAATCTCATCTCTTGTCAAACAAGACATTGTAAATATAGTATTGAAACTAGAAAACTGATGTAGACTGTTTGTTTCTATAGACATTAGATTCCTAACTCTGTTTTTAACTTAGATTTTTTAGGTAAAAATATTTTAGTGCCTGCTTCAAAGTCAAACACAGGATCTTTTATTATATCCATGTTTCTTTGAGCAAAAACCCACCATAACTTTGGCGTATTATACAAATCGTATGCTAGTAAATCAGGACGATGCGAATATTGAGGTTCAATAGTATAAAGAATATCATCATCTTCTGCTGGCACGGGTCTAATAGAGAAAATACCTAACTCTCCAGTACTTGTAAGTTTTGTGTTTCCATAAGGACTAGTTTTTCCGTAGTTTGCCATTAGATAAATCCTTTATTTGCTATATTACCATTAATAAACTGATCCATATTAAAACTTGACACTTTGCTTCTGCTGTATGTTGGTTTTAATGTTAAACTTAATGAACTCATTGTCGGAACCATTTGATATGTTGATGAATATTCTCCAAATGATCCTGTGTTTACTTTAATATAATCAATTTCATCAGCTAAATCAAATGTAAACTGTGTAACCACAGTAGGAACATTATTTAAAACATAATCTCCATATCCACTTAGTTTTACAACAGGCGGAGGAGATCCTTTTTCGCTACTTTCGCCATAAAACATCTTAGTTAAACTTCTAAACAGATGAACACAAGCAACCCAATACATTCCGTCTTGTTCAGACTGCACTGGAAATCTTCCAACGATGCTTATATCTTCATGCCTACTATTAACATACTGAGGAAAAGGATAATTACTATGTGTAGGAGACATTTCATCGTAGTTTGCTACTGTTACAAGACTTATTGTTGGCGTAACTGGAAAAACAGCATACCAATCTGTTTGTGCTAAAGGAGCTAGTATAGGACTGTATCTATAAGTAGATAATGTAGGAACTTTTATTTTAACTCGCCAATCTGGAACTGAATCGTTGGTTGGAGCAAAACGTGCAGTTGTTGCTGAACCTCTATCCGGCTCAGCACCTGGTGGTAATAATCTCGATCGTATTGATTTTCCAACACTCGATCTGTTTGCAAAGAATGTGTTGTTAATATTTCTAGTACCAACTGTGTTTGGTACTGATTGATTTGGTTTTCTTGCCATTGTAAACTCCTACATACTATTTAGTTGACAAAATAAACTATGTATATTATAATATAATAAAGGAGTCGATAAATGGCTAGAAAAGTAAACTATCTCAACAACAAAGACATGTTATTAGAGATACACCGAAGTAAGGCTACGTTTTGTAGTTATATTGCACCCGAACATGCTGATTATGATATTATTTTACCTAGTGTAGATAAAATTAACATTAGAACTATTGCAGAAGCAAAGAGAAATAAAGCAAAACTGCAAGGATCTCGTGCATACGAAGCAGCAAAAGCAGCTGGTAAAAAGGTAAAGATGGCAGAGTTTGCTGTGGACTATAGAAAGATTGAAAAAAACGAACTAATCTTCCGTATTATGACATTTGATCATGTTCCAGACGAACCTGGACGTAAGAAGAATCCTAAAACAGTTGCAGATCACAAAACTAAACTAAACTTTCCTCCATTTCAACATTATAAGTTTGATGACGAAGACAATATTATTTGTGTAGGTAAAAGTCACTGGGAAGGTGGAATGGAAAATGGTTATTTCAACAAAGGGCACGGCATGGCAACCAACAAACTTGCTATGATGTGGTTAAAACTTGTTGATCGGTACGCTACAAGAGGCAATGTGCGTGGATACACCTATAACGACGAGATGAAAGGTCAAGCAATCCTCCAACTATCGCAGATTGGACTACAGTTTGACGAATCAAAGTCAAATAATCCCTTTGCATACTACACTGCTGTGGTTACTAACTCGTTTGTACGTGTAATCAACATCGAAAAACGTGCGCAGAACATACGTGATGACATTTTAGAAATGAATGACATGAATCCTTCACACACTAGACTGCACAGCGGCGAATGGGAAGCTGCTGTGAAGCGCGAAGAAGGTGCTACCAAAAAATAAAGGTTGATCTTCTAGAAATTTTAGTTTATAATATACAGGAAATGGAGAATATTCTTGTTTAACAAAGCGGCAGTGTTTACTGACATACACTTAGGTATGAAAGGCAACTCTCGAGTTCACAATCAGGACTGCGAGGACTATATTGACTGGTATATCGAACAAGCTAAGGCTCACGGATGTGAAACTGGCTTGTTTTGTGGCGACTGGCACCATAATAGAAACAGTCTTAACCTTACAACTATGGATACAACTATTAGACTACTAGAAAAACTAGGTGCTGCCTTTGAAAACTTTTATATGTTTGCTGGTAACCACGACTTGTACTACAAAGACAAGCGTGATATCAGTTCAACTGAGTTTGCAAGACACATACCGGGCATTACCGTAATAGATCAAATGATGGTCCAAGACGATGTTGCACTGGTTCCGTGGTTAGTTGGCGACGAGTGGAAGAAGATCGAAAAGTTAAAAGCAAAATACTTGTTTGGTCACTTCGAACTCCCATCGTTTTATATGAACGCTATGGTACAGATGCCAGACCACGGAGAACTAAAAGCTGAACACTTCAAGAATCAAGAGTATGTGTTCAGTGGACACTTCCACAAGCGTCAGAAACAAGGAAAGGTACATTACATTGGTAATGCTTTTCCACACAACTACGCAGATGCGTGGGACGATGCACGTGGTATGATGATACTGGACAAAGAAAATGATGTAGAACCATTGTACATCGACTGGACAGAGTGTCCTAAGTACCGTACAGTCAAGCTATCAAAGCTGATCGACGAGAAAGATACTCTTATCAAGCCAAACATGTATCTCAGGGTTACACTTGACATTGATATCAGCTACGAAGAAGCAACTTTTATCAAAGAAACCTTTATGGAAACATATAGTTGCAGAGAAATAACACTTATTCCAAACAAAAACATCGAAGATATTACAACCGACCTTGACATTGAACAGTTTGAGAGTGTGGATCAGATTGTAAGCAACGAGATACAAGCAATCGACAGTGAACAGTTTAACAAAAAACTATTATTAGACATATATAACGAGCTAACATGATTAAGATACAAGACTTAACCGTAAAAAACTTTATGAGTGTGGGTAATGTTACCCAGGCTGTTGACTTTAACAAAGAACAACTAACACTTGTACTAGGAGAGAACTTAGACCAAGGCGGAGATGACACTGGATCACGTAATGGTACAGGTAAGACTACTATCATTAATGCATTAAGCTATGCATTGTATGGTACAGCTCTTACAAACATCAAACGCAACAACTTGATCAACAAAACTAACAGTAAAGGCATGCTAGTCACTCTTAACTTTAGTATAGGTGCTAACCAATACCGTATTGAGCGTGGTAGATCTCCAAATGTACTCAAGTTTTACGTAAACAATCACGAGCAGAAGGACGATTTACACGACGAATCACAAGGTGATAGCCGTAAAACACAAGAAGATATTAATAGTTTGCTTGATATGACTCACGACATGTTTAAACACGTGGTTGCACTCAATACTTACACAGAACCTTTCCTAAGTATGCGAGCAAACGATCAACGTGCTATTATTGAGCAGTTGTTGGGCATTACCATACTTACTGAGAAGGCAGATAACTTAAAAGAAAAAGTAAAACAAACAAAAGATGCCATTACAGAAGAAACATTAAAGATTAATGCCATTGAAGCTGCAAATAAAAAGATTGAACAGAGTATTGAAACACTTGCAGGCAGACAACGTGCTTGGCAAAGCAAAAGTAGGCAAGACCAAGGAAAACTAGCAACAGGCATCGAAGAATTAGAAAAACTAGACATTGAAGCTGAACTTGATGCGCATGAAAAACTAGCTAACTGGACTGAACACAACAATAAAATAACCTCTTTAAGGAAGGAGTTAAGCACACTCGAACCTGCACTACGGCGTGCCACTACTAGTGTTGAAAAGGTTAATAAAGACATCTTAGAATTAAAAGATGCAACATGTTATACCTGTGGACAAGAGCTACATGCAGACAAAAAAGCCGAGATTGAATCACGAAAAGTGCAAGAACTTGACGATGCAGTTGCATATCAAGGCGAAGTTTCAAGTAAACTGAGCACAACTATGCAGTTATTAGAAGAAATAGGCGATATCAACGGCAAGCCTACTACTTTTTACGAAAATGCAAAAGAAGCATACGAACATCGTAACAATGTAGACAATTTACGCAATACTTTGATAAGTAAACAGCAAGAAGAAGATCCTTATCAAACACAGATTGACGATTTAACAGAAACAGCACTACAAGTTATTGACTGGGAACCAGTTAATCAACTTACATTACTCAAAGAACACCAAGAGTTTTTGCTAAAACTGTTAACAAACAAAGACTCGTTCATTCGTAAAAAGATTATAGATCAAAACTTAGCGTACTTGAACAACAGGCTCACATACTATCTTGATAAACTAGGCTTACCACATCAAGTTCAGTTTCAAAATGATTTATCTACTGAGATTACTCAGTTAGGACAGGATTTAGACTTTGATAACTTGAGCAGAGGCGAACGTAACAGGCTAATACTAGGCATGAGCTGGGCATTTAGAGATGTTTGGGAGTCGTTGTACCAAGGTATCAACCTATTGTTTATTGACGAGCTCATTGATAGCGGTATGGATACTGCTGGTGTTGAATCAGCACTTGCTGTACTGAAGAAAATGGGCAGAGAACGTAGTAAAAATGTTTTTTTAATCTCACACAAAGACGAATTGATAGGTAGAGTTAACCATGTTATGAAAGTTATCAAAGAAAACGGCTTTACTAGTTACGAAAATGATATTGATATTATAGACTAATGAACGATACTCACGACCAGATAATGCAAGCCGTATTAAGTTACTTGAAGGCTAGTGAAACATTCGAAAGAAGACCAAGCGAAAGTACAAAACGTACTGCTCGAAGAGAACTAAGATTGCTGATCGGTTTAGCAAAGCAAAGACAAGACGAAATCATAAACAAATATGAAAGTCATATGATTGATTTACGTAGTAGGAGAGATAAATGAAAATAACTGTTGTAGGAAGTGGAACTGCTGGTAGTTTAACAAGTGCCTTCATAGCAAAAGAGTTTCCTAATGCAACAGTTGAAATGATACACAGTGAAAAAGTTGGTATCATAGGTGTTGGTGAGAGTATTACACCACATTTACCCGGAATGCTTGGCGGACTAGGTGTAGATGAAAAACGTTTTATGCGTGAAACAGATGCTGTGTTTAAATACGGCAACAGCATGGAAGACTGGACAGATACCGCAGACGGTCCTGATGTATTGAGAATGTTTTACTGGAGTAACGGATTAGAAAAAGAAAATACTTGGGAAAATGTTACAAGCACTTTCCCAAATGAAATAAAAACAACTGATGTTTGGTTAGATGTATTCAAGAATGGAAGTGCGCCCGACTTAGATGTGTATCATCATAATGCCGAAGGGTATCAATACTGCAAGGATTTAAAAATGCCATTTGATGACGATGGCAACTACTTATTACCTGCTACTGCAACATATGCTTATCATATTGACGCAGAAAAAACATCTCCATGGATTAGAAAAAATGTTTGTAGTGTATACGGTGTAATAGAAACAATAGCCCATGTTGAAAAAGTAAATACCAACGACGAAGGTATTACCAGTGTTATACTAGACAACGGACGTGAAGTTACTAGTGACATTTGGATAGACTGTACTGGACTGTCTCGAGTTTTAATCGGCGAACTTACAAAAGATATGCACACTTACCAAGCAAACAAAGTAAACAGTGCATGGGTATGTCCTATCAACTATGAAGACAAAGAGTCCGAGCAAGTTAACTACACTAGAAGTATTAGACGAGACATGGGTTGGCAGTTTAGTATTGCGTTAACTAATAGAATAGGTACCGGATTAGTTTACAGTGATGAATATTTTACAGACGAACAAGCATTAGAATATTGGCATAGTATTATTAAAGGAAGACAAATACGAGAGCCAAGAAAATTAAAATGGACGCCTGGAAGATTAAAAACTCCAAATGTAGGAAATACATTTGCTATTGGCATGGCAGCAGGATTTATTGATCCGTTAGAAGCCAATGCTGTTGTTAGTGCAATATCATGCATGAAAAGACTTGCATGGATGCTACAACGTGACTACGACAAAGATTACTATAATCGCAAAGTTACATACTACTTTGACGATATAGCAGACTTTACAGCAGTTCATTATACATTGAGTAGACGTGGCGATAATCATTTTTGGCAAGACATGAGACGTATTGGACGTGAACTTGATCATAAAGGACTTGTTAAGAAAAAATATTACGAACAAGCAAACTGCATGGATAGTGTTGTAGGTTATGTTACAGCATTTCCAGATGTAAACTGGTTGGATATTGCCAACAACTGGGTACAAGATTTAGATGATTGGCCTAGTAAGTCATCACCTGAACAACAGTCAGCATATATTCGCAGAGTACGTAATGAAAAGTTATTACACGAAATACATGCAAGTAATAATAAAAAATCGATTGACATGTTTATGAAAATGTATAATAATGTTAATGAATACAACAAAGGCTTAAACAAATGGCCAACTGATTACTTTAGTAAGATGTTTGGTCAACAATATATTAACAGGCACATCAACAACTCAAAAAAGACACAAGTATAATGTATAAAATATAAACACTATATGAGTTGGACATACAAAGGTAAACAGATAGAATCAATACCAGATGAGTACGAAGGATTTGTTTATCTTATTACTAACACTACTACAGGCCAAAAATATATAGGTAAAAAACTAGCAAAGTTTAAAACTACCAAGCCACCACTCAAAGGCAAGAAGAATAAACGTAGAGGCTACAAAGAAAGCGACTGGCAAACTTATTGGGGATCCAGTGATAGGCTTAATGCAGACGTAGCATCACTAGGCGAAGACAAGTTTACAAGAGAAATATTATACCTATGTAAAGGTAGGGGCGAAATGTCCTACATAGAGGCAAGAGAACAGTTTGATAGGCGTGTACTTGAAACAGATGAATACTACAACGGTATCATTAATGTTAGAGTAGGCGGATCGGATAAACTAAGACAAGCATTATTGGAACACCATGTCAAGCAAAAAAAAGATACAACAAAGACTTGAACAACTTGAGCGCAGTAGACAAACTAAGCGACAACGCTGGATAGAACAAAGTGAAGAACTTAGAGAGAAGACTGCAAATTACAAAGGCAAAGATACAAATCTAAACCTTAGTGAAAGACAAATTGATTCTTGGACAACTAAAAAAACTGGTATATCACCTACTCAAGGCAGTAAAGCAGATAAAAAAGCAGGCAGAACTAAAGGTAGATACCTTAAAGGCAAGCTATAAGGCAAAGCATTCCAACACCTAAGGTTGGCGGGCCAGTTTATAATACCGCTGTGGAAAAAGCTCTCGTATAGAAGCACACGTAACATATTGATTGACACACCAGAGTGTGGAAGCCACCAAACAAATTGGGCTCACTGGTTGATATAGATTGTTTTGTTGGCAGTCGAAAAACACAAACACAGTACATAAAAACTCTTTAGCAATAGGAACGAAGCGAGAGGTAATGTATTATAAACTGCACATTAACTCAGTTAATGTACGTTTTATGTTACATATGTCGACGTAGGTTGGGAAAGGTCAGAGCCCATTGTACTTTGTGTATAAACAATAACCTACTTCCAATGTCTCGGCTGGATAAGACTCACATGAAGCTATCTTTGAGATTAGGTGGAACCGTAACAGGTTCCGTCTGACCAAAACAATCTACATGAAACTTAAACATATCACATAAGTGATATGCTATTATTTTAATATGAAATGTGTTGAGTGCTAACGAAAACACAGTTGAACGTAGTTCAACTTACATTATATAAATACATTATGATAGTTGGAACAACTCTATGAAACTAAGTGAAGTCACATTAAGAAAAACACATCTCATATTTGAAGATGATGCTGATACTCGTATGCCCGAGATTGATACCACTGCTGAGCTTAATGGTAAGACATACAAATGGCGTGGGCAAATGTGGACTGAGGTTAATCCTACCGGTGGTAATGGAAGGCCAGCGCCATCTGGAGTTGGTACGCAGCTAACAGCACAATGGAGAACAAGTAATCCAGTTCCCCGAGGTGTATTTAAACTAACTCCTGGTGTACAACAAGTTAGTAACAACAGGTTTATGGTAACCTTGCCGGATACAACAACTGTAGTTGAAACTGATAGCCTAGCCAATGCAAACGCTATACAACAAAGAGTTGACGAACTAGATGGCAAAACTCCTAGACAAATTACAACAGCTATCGAAGCAGATACCAAAAGCGGTGCATTAAAGTCTACAAAGTTTACGAGAAGCTGGTCACTTGGCAGAGCTGTTCGAAACATGAATATTGCAGATTTCGAAAAGATGACAAGAGCAAGGAATAGTATTGTTGGAAAACTTCTTTCCAGTAGACTCTTTAGAATTGTTATAGGTTTTGCAGGCAATGCAGCTATGATAATAGGCATGTTTGCTGAAATTGAAAATGTACAGATAGAAATTGAAGAAGCTGAAGCAAACGGCGGTGACGTTCAGCGATTACAAGATATTAAAAGTATACTAGTAGGACAGGCAATAGCGGCCTTTGCCGCTCAAGTAATAGCAATGCTTGCAAGAACAAGAACTGTAAAACTGCTATTAACTCCATTAAGGGCTATAATTAGAGGCGGACAAGTAGCAACAGCACTTACCGGTGTTGGTGCACCTGCTGCATTTTTGAGTTTGATTGTTACTGAAGCATTGTGGATAGTAATACCATTGATTTTAAGTACGTCAAGTGTACAACGTTGGATAGCTGAAATCATTGTTGATAGTACATTCAAAGATATTTTTGTCAGTACAGGAAGAAGTGCAGTTGGAGTTGTAAATGCAGCTGATCAAATGCTTAATGGAAGATTTGGAACTGGAGCACTAGCTAAAGCATTAAACGGATTTGATCCAACTGAAACTGAAGGTGTTACAGGGGAGTACTACAGTGAGAGTGAATGGGCCAAGCTGGTTTTTGGCCCATTGTTGTTTCCACCAAACCAAGAAAGTATGCTAGTTCCTTATATACCTAGCAGTAGAAGAAACGTATTGTTAGCAGGCACAATGGATCTTAATCCTATGGATGCTGATGATGTAACAAATGATGGAGAAGATGACACAGTGGATACATCTCCATCAGCTGGTGCTAATCCTGAAACTTCTAGCGATCCTGGAATGCCTATAAATCCTGATGCTCAAGCAGGACCGCAATAACTAAATCAACGGCATCTTTGAGTTTTTGGTATTTTCAATATTGTCTTTTATAATACTGGTAATAATATCGTGATCTTCTAAGTCAGTATCGTAAAGTATTTGGTCAACTGAAATTCCGCCACGCATGTACCAACTAAGTCGATATGCGTTATCTTTTATTTGTTTGATATTATTTTCAAAATCTTTGGCTAACGAAAGTATATCAGAGTCTTCTAGGCTCGTTAGCCTTGTACGAAAAAATCCGATGTATCCAATGATATTCTAACATCATCTTCATGGTCGCATTCGTTGCATTTTATTGATTCAGGAGGAATACGCCATTCGTTGGTATTTTTTTCAATCAACTTTTTAAGTTCGTGAAACAACCCTACTTCGGCCTCGCCAAGGAAATCGTTTATTTCTTCTCTATTAGTTTCAACTTCTCCATCTACTTCGACAGCAGAAACTTGATCAAGTATTGCTTGAGCAACTAAAATGTTTATTTTATCAATAACTTCTTGTATAAACTTTTCTTTTTCTTTTTCTTCATTGATCTTGCTAATATTTAGATTTAATGCACGTTGATATGCAGTTTGTTGTTTTTGTATATCAGTCCATGCCTTGTAGCTTAGTGGCTCAATATGTATAACAAAGTTTTCATAATGCAACTTATCTTCAAACTCTCTTGTTGAAAAGTAATCTAAATATTTTTGTAGTTCAACTTCGTATTGATTATCAGCACCGCATTTTTTACATTTAGATGAAACAGTCATAGTATCGCCATATGAAGACATTCTTATTGCTATAAGTATTGCATCAAGATCTAAAGTTTTAATAGCCCAAGGATCTATAATAGCTGGAATACAGCTACTAATGTTTTTTGCAGTTGCATCTCCGTTGATAAGTGCATCAGGGGTTTTAAATAATATTTCATCACTGGCTGTCATACTAAACACTGCGAGATTGGTATAGGTGTTCTCGGCTAATATTTTTTCATTATACCATTTTCCATTGCTAGGAATATTCAAATATAACTTAGGCTGTCTTCGATATTTTTTTAGCGGACTTTGTGTTTTTTCCATGGTTGTTCCTATAAGGTAAATACTACTAGCTATATTTATTTTATAGTTAAGTAGGAGTTTAACGTTTTGGCAGAAGAAGTCACAGGCCCAGCAATTGGCAAGCTATTAGGCACCTTTACTGGTGCAGTAGGTGGTGCAACTAAGGCTGCTGTTGGTTTAGGTGGTGCCCTGCTGACTGGGCAACAAAATCTATCAGCTTATAGTGGTGCTATTGCAGCCAATACTGGATTGTTTGGAAAACAGCTCGGCGGCGTAATTGATGGATTGTCAAAGTTTGCCGACGCAAGCCTTATTGAATATCAGCAACTTACTAATTTAGGTGCTACATTTGGAAAAGAAATAAAAGATGTAAAAGTATCTGCTGCTGAACTTGGCTTGAGTGTTGAAGAAATGACAGGCTTTATAAAATCAAACTCTGAAGCATTGAGAGCATTTGGTGGTACAACTGATTTAGCTATGTCTCGATTTAAAGCATTATCGACTACTGTTCTTGATAGTGCAGAACTTGGTACTAAACTTCGTGCGTTAGGATATACAACAACTGATATAAACAATAATCTTGCATTGTATGGTGAAATTAGTGATGCCAATAGTAGAAAAGATAGAGCAAGTGTAGAATCGCAAGCTCAAAGTGCTAAAGCATTAATGGTAGAACTTGATGGTCTATCAAAACTCACAGGTAAACAGCGTGATCAACTAGCTGACGAAATGAAAGAACGCAGACGCCAAGGTGATGTAAATGCATTTTTGTCAACAAAATCTGCCGAAGAGCAAACTGCATTTACTACTAAGTTAGTTGAACTACAAAACACACTAGGAAAAGATGCAGCTGATGCATTTGTAGATGTTGCACTCAGAGGCGCACCTACTACTGAAAGCACAAGAAATGCATTACTTGCAATGGGCAACGGCGCTGACGACCTGTATGCTGCGGCTCAACAGTTTAACGCTGGTGATATTAGCAGTTTCCAAAACAGTCTAGAAGCAGCTACCGGTGCTGCAATGGATTATCAAGACACAGAACAGTTTAGACAAACTGCAATACTTGGCGGGCTTTCTAACGTCTCGGGCGCATTTGCAGATGCAAGTGCTGCTGGATACAACTATAAAAATGCAATTGATAGTGTTGGTGACGGCACTATGACAGCAGAACAAGCTAGAGAAACACTGAATACTCAAATACTAGCTGAGCAAGCTCGTCAGATGGAACAAACCACTGGTATATATGACAGTACGATTGCTATACAAGAAAACTTACGTGAAATAACAACAACAGTAATGGAAACTACTATTCCTCACATTGAAAATGTTGCTGTTGCTGCATTAGAAAAAATATCAGAAGTTATGCCTAGTGCAGAAACTATTGCTAGTGAACTTGGCGGCGCCATCAACAACATATTCAATGCAGCCGAATCAATGGATAACAAAGAAGTATTTAGAAACGCTCTAGGGCCAACAGATGGCTTTATACAAGAAGGTACTGCTGCGGCAAATGCAAATGCAGAGGCTCTTGGTGCAACAGTTGAAGGTGCAGGTGCAACAACTGATGCTAATATTGAAGGCACCGCAACAACTACACAAGACGATGTAGAAGCAGCACGAGCAGAAGTAGCAGCAGCAAACGCAGCTTTAGATACCTCTGTAGCAGAGTTAGCAACACTAACTGAACAAGGGCTTAATGCGCTAGATCCACCAGTTCGAGCAGCACGAGAAGCAGCCGAAGCCGCAGGAGCCAGAGTTGCAGAAGCTGAAACCAATTTAAGTGATACAATAGTAAACTCAATTGATGGATTAAGAGCAGTACAAGATTCAACCCTTGCTAAACTAGAAAGATACAAATCCGAGGGATCAAGTTACCGTGGAGGCTTTGCCGAAGGCGGTGAGATTGGTGCTAATGAATTTGGAATGGTAGGCGAAGCTGGACCTGAGTTTATTAGTGGACCAGCAAATGTTATGAGTGCTAACACCAGTATGGGTGTTATGCAAAATCTTATGAAAGGTATTAAAAGTCTTGATAGTAGTGTTCAAAACAATGGTGCAAATGGACAAAATACGATAAGTAATAATAATGTTGCAGAACAAATGAGTAATTTAATGACAAGTAAGTTTGATACAATGATACAACAGTTACAAACACTTGTAACTATAGAATCATCCTCAGCAAGTGCGCAACAAAAAACATTTAGAGCTACAAAGAGTCTACAGGGCAATATGCTGAAAGGTACAATATGAGTTGGAAAAAACATTTTACTCCAGTTCCTACAAGTGATAATACAAACGGAGGGTACAGTCCCTTTAGTTTAAAAGGATCTAACGGAATAGGCCCAGCAGCGGCCAACTATTCATCACACTTGCCTGACGTGTATGTTGGCTCTCCTAATCGTATCGAACGTTACAATCAATACAACACTATGGATAGTGACAGCGAAGTTAATGCTGCACTTGATATCTTGGCTGAGTTTTGTACACAAAAGAATAAACAAAACAACACACACTTTCAACTTGATTTCAAAGGCGCACCGACTAATAGTGAAGTACAGGTTATCGGGCAGTACTTACAACAGTGGTGCAAACTAAACAAGTTTGAAACACGTATGTTTAGAACTATTCGTAATGCATTTAAATATGGTGATCAGTTTTTTATTAGAGATCCAGAAACACAGAAACTATTTCATGTTGATCCTGGCCAGATTACAAAAGTTATTGTCAACGAAAGCGAAGGTAAGAAGCCCGAACAGTATGTTGTGAAAAACTTAAACTTTGCATTTGGCGCATTACAAGCAACACCGTTGAACACACAGAATAGTTATGGTCCAGGCGGTACTAACGGCTATCAGCAAGTTCAACGAGGAACAGGTGTAGGAAATAATCACACACCTAGTGGCAATACTAGTAGATTTGCTCAAGAACACGACGAAACATACATTGATGCACAACATGTTTTACATTTGAGTTTAAGTGAAGGGTTGGATCAAAACTATCCTTTTGGTAACAGTTTATTAGAAAGTATATTTAAAGTATACAAACAAAAAGAATTACTTGAAGATGCTATTATTATCTATCGAGTACAACGTGCGCCAGAGCGCAGAGTATTCTACGTTGATGTGGGCAACATGCCATCACACCTTGCTATGCAGTTTGTGGAGCGTGTAAAGACGGAAATACACCAAAGACGTATCCCATCCAAGACAGGTGGTGGCACAAATGTCATAGACAGTTCATATAACCCTCTGTCAATCAACGAAGATTACTTCTTCCCACAAACTGCTGAAGGACGTGGTTCAAAAGTTGAAACACTACCCGGCGGTACTAACTTAGGAGAGATTGATGACCTTAGGTACTTTACTAACAAACTGGTTCGCGGATTGCGTATTCCTAGCAGTTACTTACCCACAGGTGCAGACGATGGGGCAAGTCAATACAACGATGGCCGTGTTGGCACAGCATACATACAAGAGTTAAGATTTAACAAATACTGCGAACGTTTGCAGGATATGGTAGCTGAAGATTTTAACAGTGAGTTTAAACTGTATTTACAAAGCAAAGGTGCAAACATTGATTATGCAATGTTTGATTTAAGACTAACTCCACCACAAAACTTTGCAGCATATAGACAAGCAGAACTTGATAACAACCGTATTAGTACATTTACAAGCATGGCAGCAGTTCCATATATATCAAATAGATTTGCACTTGAAAGATTCTTAGGATTGAGTACAGAAGAGATAGCAGAGAACGAACGTTTATGGCGTGAAGAAAATGACGAAAACCTAACTGATCTTGTTACAGACGATATGGCAGGCGAAATGAGAGGTGCTGGACTAAGCGGTGCTGATCTTGCAGGCGACTTTGGAGGACTTGAAGACGAGTTAGGTGACGATTTAGGCGGAATAGATGGCGGCACTGATACTGCACCTGAAACAAATACCGGAGACGAACTTGGCGGTGGTGGTGCAGAACCAAATCCGGCACAAACGATATAAATACATTATGATACTTAGAGAACTATATTACTTTGATAGAGAAACAATGGAGCCTACTGAGGACGACACCTACAATGCTGAGGACGATACCAGTATTGTTAAAGTTGACGACAATAGAAAAAGTAGACTATCTCTAAAAGATATCAATCGTGCCCGTAAAGCATCTGATACTCATACAGAACAAAAAGCCAAGGATCTTAATTATGTTAGACAAATGTACGGTCTAGCAGCACAAGCAGCCGCTGGCGGGATCTAATGTCAAATAAAATAGCTTTTGTACTTGGAAACGGTACTAGCCGTTCTGCAATCAACTTACATAACTTAAAAAACAAAGGTACAACATACGGCTGTAACGGCTTGTATAGAGAGTTTGTGCCAGATCATTTAGTATGTGTTGATACTAAAATGATTATCGAAATTAGCGAAACTGATTATCACTTAAAATACAATGTTCATTCAAATAGAAACAAACTAACTGAAAGAACACCTAATATTAATATTATGCATCCAAATAAAGGATGGAGTAGCGGTCCAACTGCCTTATTATTAGCAAGTCAAAACGATCATAACGAAATATACATATTAGGTTTTGATTATGTAGGTTTAGGAAAAGATAATCAACTAGTTAATAATATATATGCAGGTAGTAGAAACTATAAAAACGTTAATGATAGAGCAACGTACTATGGAAACTGGCAAAGACAAACAATGATGTGTATAAACCAGCATCCAAAAACTAAATATTACCGAGTACTAAGCTCAATAGAAGATTATATTCCAGATCATTTAAGGGATTTAAGTAATCTATCGCATATAACATATGAGGAATTTAGTAAAGTTTTTCAATAAAAAATATAAAACGGGTCGTTTTGACCCCATTTTACACGCATATTTACAAAAGAGTGTAAATATAATAGACAGCCTTGACAATAAAGGAGAATGACATGACTGATCGCAACAAGTTTGAAGAAATGCTTGAGCGTCTTGTAAATGAAGACAAAGAAGGTGCAGAAGCATTATTCCACGAAATCGTGGTAGAAAAATCAAGAGATATTTATGAAGGTCTACTTGAAGACGAAGAAGTAGAAGAAACAACTGATGAAGAAGTTGAAGAAGCTACTGACGAAGAAGTAGATGAATCAGATGAAGACCTAGACGAGTCAAATGACGAAGATCTAGATGAATCAGATGAAGACCTAGACGAAGCAACTGATGAAGTTGAAGAAGGTATGTTTGACGAAGGTGGTGATCCAGCTGACGAACTAGGAATGGACATCGAAATGCCAGGCGCAGACGATGGTGAAATGGACATGGACATGGACATGGGTGGCGACGAAGCTGGCGATGACATGGGCATGGGCGACGAAGGCGGAGACGTTGAAGATCGTATCGAAGATCTAGAAGATGAACTAGAAGCTCTTAAAGCAGAGTTTGCAGATATGATGGGCGACGAAGCTGGCGATGATGGAGATGACATGGACATGGGCGGCGATGACGCAATGGCTATTGACATGGACACAGACGATGCTGAAGAAGAGCCAGAAGAAGCAATGGCATTTGAAGCAGACGAAGAAGTAGAAGAAGCTACTGACGAAGAAGTAGAAGAATCAAAACTTCCAAAGTCAAATTCAGAACTAATGCGTGAGTATGCAGACAAAGTAGCACCAGCAAAAATGGGCGACAACGGCGCAAACGCAACATCACCAACAGCAAAACCAAACAACATGGGTGGCACAAGTGCTAACATAGTTGCAGGTGGCGACGGCGGAACAGGCGGAACACAAGGTGGTCTAGCTGCTCCAAGTGCAAAAGATATGAATACCAAGAACGTAAATGTTCCTGGTGCTAAAGGGGCGACAAAAATGTCAAACCAACCCGGCCATGGTGCCGAGAAGAAAGGTGCTGCACCTAACCAAGACGCAGGCGCAGGTTCACCTTTAAATGGCGCTCCAAAAAGAGCGAAGTAAGGACTGATTGATGAATTTACTAAGTGAAAGTTTGAGTTTTGACCAAGCTAAAGTGATTGTTGAGTCTGCTAATGAAGGCAAGGATCTTTATATGAAAGGTATTTGTATTCAAGGCGGAGTACGCAACGCAAATCAACGTGTATATCCCGTTAACGAAATTGGCAGGGCTGTCACCACGCTCAACGAGCAGATTAGCAATGGTTATTCAGTACTAGGCGAAGTAGATCATCCAGAAGGACTTAATATAAACATTGACCGTGTAAGCCATATGATCACAGAAATGTGGATGGATGGCCCAAACGGTTACGGTAAACTTAAAATACTACCAACTCCGATGGGACAACTAGTTAAAACAATGCTTGAAGCAGGTGTTAAACTAGGTGTTTCATCGCGAGGTAGTGGTAATGTCAGCGAAAGTGGCAATGGAGAAGTTTCCGATTTTGAGATTATAACAGTAGATGTAGTTGCCCAGCCAAGTGCTCCGGGCGCCTACCCAACACCTATTTACGAACACCTTATGAACAGCAATGGTGGATATAAGGCGTTCCTAACATCAAGGGAAGTACAAGGCGATAAAAAGGCACAAAAATATTTAAAAGAGAGCTTGTTAGATGTAATAAGCAAACTCCGCTAACTAGGAGAGGAGATCATATGTTAGACTCACTTAAATCACTCTTCGAAAACTCAGCACTATCGGAAGAAGTGCGTTCAGAACTAGAGGAAGCATGGAACGCTAAAGTTGAAGAAAATAAACTTCAAGCTACCGCAGAACTACGTGAAGAATTTGCTAAGAAATATGCACATGATAAAACAACAATGGTGGAAGCCATTGATGCTATGATGACAGAAAAACTTAGTGAAGAAATTGCAGAATTCCAAGATGACCGCAAACAACTAGCAGAAGCAAAAGCTAAGTTTGCAGTAGCACAGCGTAAAAATGCTAATCTAATGAAATCATTTGTTAGTGAACAACTAGCAAAAGAAATCAAGGAACTACACGCAGATCAAAAAGTAACAAAGGACAAGTTTGTTGCTCTAGAAGAGTTTGTAGTTGAATCACTTGCAAAAGAACTTGCAGAGTTTTATGAAGACAAAAAAGATCTTGCCGAAACAAAAGTACGTTTAGTACGTGAAGGCAAAGCACACGTTAATAAAGTCAAAACTGAATTTATTAAGAAAAGTGCAGCGTTAGTATCAGAAACAGTGTCAAAAGGACTTAAGAAAGAAATTTCAGCACTGAAAGAAGATATTGATCAAGCACGTGAAAATGATTTTGGCCGTAAGCTATTCGAAGCATTTGCTAACGAATATCAACACAGTTATTTGAACGAAAGTTCAGAAACATCAAAACTGCTTAAAGTTGTAGATACAAAAGACAAACAAATTGTAGAAGCACGTCAAGCAGCGGCTAAAGCGATCAAACTTGCGGAAGCAAAGTCAATCGAAGTTAAATCGATTAACGAAACAAACACCCGCAAAGACACTATTAATGCATTGGTTTCGCCATTAAGCAAAGACCAACGTGACATTATGACAGACTTACTGGAATCAGTTCAAACATCTCGTTTAAGAGCATCGTTTGACAAATACCTGCCGGCGGTAATAGACGGTAATACTCCAGCGAAGAAGAAGGCAGTACTATCAGAGGCAAAAGAAGTAACAGGCAACCGAACACAAACAAATGACATCAAAGCAGACGCAGACAACAATGTTGTTGATCTAAAGCGTTTAGCTGGATTATAATAAGGAGATACCAATGTCAGAACTACTCGAAAGTCGTTGGAATGATACCAAGTCAGCACTTCTTGAAGGCCTTCAAGGCAATAAGAAAGCAGTAATGGCTTCAACCCTAGAAAATACCCGTAGGTATTTGGCTGAAACTGCAACTGCGGGTGCTACATCTGCCGGTAACATCGCAACACTAAACCGTGTGATCCTTCCAGTGATCAGACGTGTTATGCCAACAGTCATCGCAAATGAGATTGTAGGCGTACAACCAATGACTGGCCCAGTTGGCCAGATTCACACGCTACGTGTTCGCTATAGCGACACAGCAGGCACAGGCGCAAGCGGTGCAGTAGCTGGTGAAGAAGCACTAAGTCCATTTAAGATTGCTGAAGCATATAGTGGTAACGCTACTAGTGCAAAAGCAGACGCTACAGCAGCACTTGAAGGCGCAGCGGGTAACCGTTTGTCAATTCAGATCTTAAAGCAAACTGTTGAAGCTAAAACACGTAAGCTATCAGCACGTTGGACATTCGAAGCCGCACAAGACGCACAGTCGCAGCACGGCATCGACGTTGAAGCAGAAATCATGGCAGCACTTGCTCAAGAGATTACTGCTGAGATCGACCAAGAGGTCCTAGCATCTCTTAACACACTAGCTGGTACAGGTACAGATACATTTGACCAAGCAGCAGTTAGTGGTACAGCAACTTTTGTTGGTGACGAACATGCTGCACTTGCAGTACTAGTTAACCGTGCAGCTAACCGCATCGCACAGCGTACACGCCGTGGCGCAGGTAACTGGGCAGTTGTATCACCAGCAATCCTAACAGTTCTACAAAGTGCTACAACTTCAGCATTTGCACGTACAACTGAAGGTACTTTTGAAGCACCAACTAACACTAAAATGGTTGGCACATTGAACAACGCAATGAAGATCTACGTAAACACATATGCAGCAGATGATGATGTATTAGTTGGTTACAAAGGTACAAGTGAATCAGATGCAGCAGCATTCTATTGCCCATACATCCCACTTATGTCTTCAGGTGTTGTCCTAGATCCAAGTACATTCGAACCAACAGTTTCGTTCATGACACGTTATGGATATGTTGAGCTATCGAACACTGCTTCGTCTCTAGGTAACGCAGCTGACTACTTAGAAAAAGTAGAAGTATCAGCAAGCAACCTAAGCTTCACATAAGTTTAGACTTAACAAAAAACAAAAATAGACCCTACGGGGTCTATTTTTATGATAACTATTTGCATGGAGTAATAAAAATATGCCAATAGGACAAATAATAAAATACAATAAAAAAAGAAAATATAGTGTAATACGTCCAGATAAGTGGGGACGAGAACTTTATGATGTTCTTTTTGAAACTAAAGACTTTAAAGCATTGCTAGGTGACGTAGTTGAATACGAAGAAGTATTATCTAACGGAAAAAAATATGCATTAAATCTTAGAAAAATAGAAAAAATCGGTTGACTTCTCTTACAGATATGTTATATTAAGTACATAAGCTAGACGACGGTTTAGATTAGATAGTGCAAGGAATGGCAATCCGTAGAGGTTGTAACTTGATTCATAGCTGTGGTGGCAATGCAAGAGCGTAGAGATACGAAGTTGTATTTTTAGACGTAACTGTTTAATATGAAGTTCCCTGATTTGAGCGTGGCTCTACTAAGGGGTTGTTGGTATTCACAGAGTCCAACCTATCACTTTATTATTAAAGGTCTACCCACTAATGCGGTAGGCCTTTTTTTGTGAACATTTACCCATTTTTTTCTTTTAGATAAATACATATGTCAGATAGTGTGCCGCAAGGCGGACTTATGCTGTACCCGCAGCGTAGCTCATAGAACGGGCATAGGACTACTTTTTATAGGAGAAAACAAATGGGAAGACCACTAAACAAAAGATTATTTGGAACACCAACAGCAGCTGGTTCTGAAATCAAAGTAAACTTTCATAATGGCACAGCCGTTAAAGAAGGTTATATCGTAAAGCAAGTAGGATCAAAAAAGTTTGTATGTGAAGAAATCGGTACAGGCGGAGAATTTACTTGTACGCTAACAACTGGTAAATTGCCAGCAGCACTTGTAGCAGGTGAAATGTCAATTTCATTCAAAATGGACGATGCAGAAACATACACAGTAAGTAAAATTGCTGGACGTAAAGTAACATTAGTTGCTCCAAGTGCTACAGGCTCAAACGCATATGACGGCAAAAGTGTAGCTTGGAACTTTAGTACATCTGTAGCAGATGGCGCAGCACAAGTTGAAGAAGCTGGTGACGACAACACATTAGTTGGTGTTGATGACGACGACTTCACAGAAGACGCATAAGGACTAGCTAAATGGCTGAACGCATTAATCGCATAGGTGTAGACAAGTACACAATCTCTATAAACACAGAAGGCGAGATTCTTCTCGACACTGGGTTAACAGGTAAAGTTACTGTTAACGGTGACTTAGATGTATTGGGTGCTCAAACTAGTATTGGATCAGCTGAGTTAGTAGTTGATGATAAAACTATCACAATCAATAATGGCGATCCTGGCGGAGACGCTGGGATTACTGACGTATCGGATGGTAACGGAAGAGGCGCTGGTATCATTATTGATCGTGGACCTGATGCGTTTGATGCAAAGTTCTTTTATGATGAAGATCTAAACACTATTCGTAATGGTGCAGAACCTGCCAACGAAGGTGCGTTTATTTTTAAACTAGTTAGTGGAGACCTTTCAGGTATCCACACTAGTAGTATTATTCCAACACTTAATCAAGATTTATATTTAATCGGAGCCGGTACTGGGGTTGTTAATGTTACTGGAACTACTGATTACGAAAAACAAATATGGTCATATACCGGAAGTGATATTACTCCAGATCCGTCACAACCCGATGGACTTAGCGTTGCTACAAACGATGATGCGTTGGTTAACGTTAGAGGATTACTCGATTATGTTGACGGTTATTTTACATATAACTTTCAAGATAAAATTACAACAGGCACATTGTCTCCAACAAGTATTCAAGTATATGATACTGAATCAGGTGGCGGAACTAGTAGAGCTGAAATTTCTATTAATGAAAGTACTATTGCTACGTTTTTTGAGTCTAGAGTCGAGTTTGAAGATCTAAGATTTGATGATAATATTGTTACTACATCAGGTATTAATAGTGATATCATTTTAAAAGGTTCAGGAACTGGAAGAGTACAAATAGATGGATGGTTAAACTTTACCGAGGAAGTAACTCCAGTTGATTTGCCAAGTGCAGGTAGCACATTATATAGTAAAACACTCGGAGATGGCGGTACTGGTTTATATTTTATAAACACAGACGGCACACAGGACGAACTTGTAAGCAGAAATAAAGCGTTGCTTTATAGTATTATTTTTTAAGGAACAAACAATGGCGATAGTAAATGCAGCAATATTAACAACAGATACAACTCTTTTAACTGTACCAGCAGAAAAAAAGTTTGCATTAACGACTTTGCTAATATGTAATACAGGACTTAATGACGGAACAGGTAGTAATGATACCAAAGTTGATGTTCACATTATTCCTAATGGTGCAGTCAAAACAACTGATAACTTGATATTAAATGATTTAGAAATTGGTGCAGCTGATACTTTTACATTCTCGGCAGAACGATTAATATTGGAAGCAGGAGACAGAGTTATGCTAATAGGACAAACGCCAACAAATCTATCAGCAACATTAAGTTATTTGGAAGTGTAAATGAGTTATATTAAAAGACAGTCGATACATAGCAGAAAAATAGGGGATAAGACCTTTATTCTTACATCCGACGGTGATATGGAAATGAACCTTGACGATGGCAAGGAGTTTCGTGTAAATGCCAATATGATCACCACAGGTGATGTTACTGGTCCAAAAGTTACTAATGTATACTACGTTACCGAAGATGGTAGTGATACAAACGATGGTAGAAGTGCAGATAAAAATGGCGCATTTGCTAGTATAAAACGTGCATCAGAAGTTGCACCCATTGGCTCAACTATTATTGTTGCACCAGGCGATTATTATGAAAACAATCCGATCACATTACGTGACTTTGTTACTGTCTCAGGACAAGGCGAACTTAGAAATACTAGAGTGTTTCCAAAGAATCCTACTTCGGATTTCTTTCTTATGGGCAATGCTTGTTACTTATATCAAATAACATTTAGAGGATTACGTGCTCCAGGCTGGTGTACTCGAATACGCCCAGGCGCCCTAGTTACTACTTCGCCATATGTACAAAACTGTACTAACATGAATGGTCCGTGGTTGAACGACGGAACTGAGTTTGTACCATTTGAAACTGTACAGATTGAAGGTATTACACCGGGTGCAAAACCAATATTATTAGCAGACAATCCAAACGTTCCTGTAGAAAAACAAATTAATCCAGAAGGTGGCGGTGGCGGACTACTAGTTGACGGAGACGACTACGATCCTGCATCACTAGTGTTTAGTTTTGTTGCTGACGCATTTACACAGATTTCACAAGGTGGTATTGGTTTCCATGTTACCAACTTTGGTTATACACAGATTGTTAGTTGCTTCTCGGTCTTCTGTAGTACAGGATTTATGACTACCAAAGGTGGTTATTTAAGTATTTCAAACAGTGTTAGTGACTTTGGTACTAACGGTGTTGTAGCAGATGGGTATTATCCAGTAGCATATACCACAGCAACAGCTGATCAAAACTATTATTCTACAGTAGGTAGTGTAACACTTTCATTTGCAGGAACAGGATACACTAGTGTACCAACAATACAGTTTAGCGCACCAGAAGGCGCAGGCGGAACAGTTGCCCAAGCTACTGCTCAGGTAGATTTAACTACAGGTGAACTTGCAGCAGTCAGTATTACTGATAATGGTAGCGGATATCGAAGTGTACCGGATATTACATTTACAGGAGGTGGCGCAACAATACAAGCCACCGGAACAGTGAATCTAAGAACAAATGCTAGTATTGCTATTTCAAGTTTAAGAGACAAGCCGCAAACTGGTTCTGTTATTAAGTTTGACGGTGATGATATATTTTATTATATTACTTCAAACGACATTACAACACAGCCGTTTGTATACAATCAAGAAACTTGCGAACGTGATGTTAGACGTATCATTGATGCACTAACTAGTGATATTGTTATGGGCACATACTATCAAACAACTACAGCAGCGCAAAGTTATTTACGAGCTACCTCTACTAAAGTTCTTTTAGATCAGCTTGCTCCTACTATATATGCACTTGAAGCAACACGTGACGAAATGAAAGCGTTAACTTCAAATCTTGCAATGAAAGAAGAACTGGATCAACGATTTAATATTGTTACTAGTACACTTGCAGCAGGCGATAGTACTGGCATTCCATTCGTTGGAGATCAGCTCGGCGACACATTTAACGATCTAAGTAGCATAGATGGCGAAATCATTGAAGCAAAAGATAATATTTTAGTAAATAGAGATTTTATTATTGCTGAACTAACTGCTTATATCAACGATCAGTTTACCGAACTAAGTTATAATCAAGCATGGTACGACGAAGATATGACAGTGTTCTTAACTGCACTTTCTTCATACATTGCCACAGGTGGCGACCATGTTATAGTTAGACAAGCAAAAGAGTTTAGATCAAGAACAAGATTTAAAAATCTTTATGTTTCTAGTTTTGCTTATCTAAGATCATTAGTTTTAGGATATACAGAAGTTAACACAGATCCTACTTCAGTAACTAGAGTAAATGAAGCATTTGATATTATTATTAACGTAGTTGACGATGGCGATAGTACAGGCATTGTACCTGCATATCCAGCAAGTGTTGGAGTTACGCAAAATGGAATAGATTCAAAAGATCATTTACAAGCAAACAAGGATTTTATTGTTGCTGAGTTTATTGCTTACTTAGACACACTTGACAGTACACTAACTTATACTGCATCTGAATGGGAAGCATATGTTGAAAACTTTGTTGATGCTTTATCATATGATATTTTATATGGTGGTAACAATGCAACAGTACAAGAAACAACTTGGTTCTTTAAAAGTGTAACGTGGAGTAAATTTACTACTACAAATCTAACAGCATTTGAAGACGCATTTGCAAGAGTAAGATTTATTGTACAACGTGTTATTAGAGGACTTAGTGTTGCAAAAACATCAGGTAATGCAGAAACACAAGACTTTACAAGCGGCGATGCTACACAAATTGAAGCTACATTACTAGATGGATTAGTGCAAATAGTTGAAAACGTTATTAATGCACAAACTATTACTGGGTTGCCTACTAAATCTTATCCAAATATTGAAGAAGAACCAGCCGGACAAGTAAATGCAGCAAATAAACTACTTTCGGTTATTGCAACTATCCTTGAAGATACAATAGATTATAACTTAATCAATAACCCAACACTTACTTACAACGAAGAAAAGTGTAAACGTGATGTTGGTTATATGGTTGATGCAGTATATAGAGATGCCCAGCTTGGAACAAATCAAAATAGTATTACAGCAGGATTATCTTACAATCGTGCAAATGTTGCCTACTTAAACGGCGAACAAAAACCTGCAACTATTATTGCACTAAGAGAAGCAAAACGTTTGGCTGTATTAGCAGCAAGTGGCGAAGCAGCATTCCAGGACAAAGTTTCAGACTTATTTGATAATATTTTTGATATTATTGAGTTTAACCAACTACCTAGTGAAGGTAGAGAATATCCTGAACCAGGTCCAGCAGCTGATGCACTTATAAATGCGCACTCGCAGTTTGTTGCAAACAAAGCCTTTTTAACAGGCGAAGTTATTGCATATATTAATGATAACAACTTTGTATACGACCAAGCCAAGTGTGAAAGAGATACAGGACTGATTATCTCAGGTGCTGGATACGATGCACTACTTGGAACAAACTATAATAGTGTAACCAACGGACTAGCATATTTAAGAGTAAATGCCGGAGCAGTGTTATCTGATCAGTTAACTGAAACACTAGCAGCGATTAACTTTGCAAAAGGACAATCAACTACAGCAACAGCTAGTGATGCAACAACACAAACAGCAGTTGGCGCAGCGTTTGACGAAGTAGTAGACATTGTTACAAATGGTATTGGCTTTGCAGATACACTAACATGGACAAACCCAACTGGTGCAACTACCGGCCAGATTAATGCAAAAGATCAAATGGTTGCTAACCGTGCGTTTTTACAAAAAGAAGCAGCAACATTTATTACAAATAACTACAAAGACTTTACATACAATCAAGAAAAGTGTGAAAGAGATATTGGCCTAATAATGGATGCCGTTGCACTTGATGTTGCACTTGGAACAAACTATAATAGTGTAACAGCAGGACTTGCATATCAGAGAGCTAGTAGTGCAGATTTACAAGACGATCAGTTGATACAAACGTCTGGAGCACTAAGAGAACTTAAAAAAGAAATAGTAAAACTTGGACTAAGTGACACAGCAGAACCAAAAGCTGAAGCAGCAATGGACGAGATTATTGATATTCTTGAAAACGGAAACATCAGTACAGACGATGCAGCAGACACATTAGTATTTCCAACTCCTGGCTTATTGCCTTCAACAAATGCTGTTGAAGCAAAAGATCAGTTGATTGCTAACAAAGCATACATACAAGAAGAAATAATACAGTGGATCACTGTTAACTATCCTGCATTAAGTTACGATGCAGTTAAATGTAGAAGAGATGTTGGATATATTGTTGATGCATTATGTCACGATATCTTATACGGCGGCAATAGCGCAACTCAACAAGCAGCACAATCGTATTTTGTTGGTGCTGTTGCACAACTAGGTGCGGGACAAGTAGCAGCTACAGCAGCAGCATACAATAGACTAGGTCAAGTAGTTAGTGATATTGTTATTGAAGCAGTTGTTGAAAATAGTGCAGGCAACGTTTTAGTACAAGATACTAGCGGAACTCCGGCAAGTTCAACAGAAGCAGATGATGTATCAGGTCTAGTACAGATTATCGAAGATGTTATTACAGCAGGAAATATTGCCGGACTACCATCTGTGCAACTACCATCTGTTAGCTGGTCAACTAGTGTGTTACAACAAGCATACAGTACTATCAAAGGCAACAAAGATGATGTAAAAGAAACTGTGATTATTTGGATTGCAAACAACTTCCAAAGTTTTACTTACGACGAAGCAAAGTGTGCTAGAGATGTAGGTATTATGATAGAAGCTGTGTGTTATGATGCAGCAATAGGAACTAACTTCAATCAAGTAACATCAGGACTTGCATATCAAAGAGCAAATGCTGCGGTAGCTGTTGGTTCACAACTATTACAAACAGTTAAGTCTATTGAATATCTAAGAGATACTATTAATACTGATGAAATACAGCTATCAGGAACATTTAGAAGTCGTGTACTTGCAGGATTTAATGAAATATTAGACATTATTAACAACGGTGTTGTAAGTACAGATACATCAGCAGATACGCTAACATTCCCAGATAGCGGCCTAAATGCTAACTATCCACTAGCAGTAACTCAGCTACAAGCAAACAGAGATTTCCTAGCAAAAGAGACTAGTGCATATGTTACTAATAACTATCCATTACTAACATTTGATGCAGCAAAATGTGAAAGAGACACCAAATATATCATTGATGCTGTTTGTTATGATATTATATATCGCGGTAACTTAGCATCTAAAAATGCAGCAGAAAGTTATTTTGTTGGAGCAGTTTCTCAACTTGGTGCTGGACAACAAGCAGCTACAGTTGCAGCATTTAATGAACTAGCAAATGTAGCATCTGATGTTATTCAAAATATTACACACGGAACTGCAGAACAATCAGGTGTAACACAAGATACATCTAATCCAGGTTCTGATGCTGGTACAGCAGGCGAAGCACAAAACCTGTTGCAAATAGTAGAAGATGTTGTTAATAACAACAATATAGATTCTATTCCAGCAGATATTCTTACAGACATTACTTGGACAGCAGCAGAATTACAAACAGATTTTGCAGACTTGAATAGTACTACGAAAGTAGATTTTTACAAAGCAGATGTTATTGATTATATCAATAAAACATTTACAAGAAGTTTTACATTCAATAGTGCAAAGTGTGAAAGAGATACAGGTTATATTGTTGATGCTCTTACATACGATATTTTATATGGCGGCAATGCTGCAACATATCAAGCAGCACAAGCATATTATGTTGGCTATGTAAGTCAAGTTGTAGGACAACAGCCTGAAACAGCAGCAGCATTAGGATGGGTAGATACACTACTTGGTAGTATATTACTCGATACATTATATGATGATCCAGAACAAACAGGCGTAGTACAAGATACAACTGCTGGCGCTGCAACTGCAACTGAAGTAGCTAGAGCAACAGAACTATTAACAGTATTCCAAAACGTTATCACTGACGGTGTTGATAATCTTCCAGCTGTATCTTATCCAGATACATCATGGGCAACTGCCGGCGCACAAACTGCTATTGCAAGTTTAGAAGCAGCAAAAGCAACTATTGTTGCTGATACAATAACAGAACTTGAAGATAACTACAATGCATTTTCTTATAACGAAGCAAGTTGTAGAAATGACACAGGTCTTATTATTGATGCTGTAGCATACGATTTACTATACACAGGCAATATACAAACAATCATTGCTACTAATGCATACTTCTTAGGAGCAGTAGCATATATTCCTGAAAGTCAAAGAGCAAACACAGTTGCAGCATATACACATTTACAAGACGTTGCTTTAAAATGTATCGAAGGTATTGGTGTAACACCAACTACTGGAAACACAGAATCGCAAGTATTAGGCGGAGCATATGGCACAAGTATAGAAAGTTCAACAGCAGTTGGATTAATAGGTATTATCAAAAGTGCTGTTGAAAATAATACACTAGTTGGTGTTCCAGGAGAAGTTAATCCAGACTTTAGTTGGTTGCCTCAAACAACAAGATCAGCAGCTAATGCATTACTTGCAAACAAGTTGATTATACAAAACGGTGTTATCACATATATCCAAGATAATATACTAGGATTTGAATACGGTATTGAAGTTTGTGAAAGAGATACCGGCTATGTTATTGATGCTGTACTATACGATTTGATGTACGGTGGTAACAAGCAATCTCGCAGAGCAGCCGAAGCATACTACAGTGGCACTATATTAGGTGCAGCAAAAGTAGGCAATGTTGACCAAACATTAGTTAGTGCATATAGTTATTATAAGCTAGGCGACATAATGCGTCAAGTTGCAAATAACGAAGTTGTTGCTAAAAGTTTTGGAAATGCAAAAACACAGATTTTAACTATTCCAGATGCAGATGCAGCAATTGGACAACGTGCTGAACTTTTAGTTGATAGACTTGCTTTATCGATTATACAAGGATACACTACAGGCTGGCACGAAGTTGGACACAATCACGAACTTGGTAGTAGTGTTTACAACACTGAAAGAAATATCATCGTTGGAGCAACTGAAGATATTGTAGAAACTGCTATTAACGATCTAAATGCAACATACGGTGGTAGTGCAGAAATCACAGTGTTCCCAGGTATCGTTAGTGTTGAAACAACACAGCAAGCATACTTGTACAATGTTAGTACTATTTCAACTTCAGGTCATGCGTTTGAATATGTAGGTGCTGGCGTAACTTATAACGCACTTCCGTTCTTTGGTGGTACAGCAATACCTGAACAAGAGATTATCGAAACAAGCAACGGTAAAGTATTTGCTGGTGGTACAGTTGACCAAATCGGTAACTTTAGAGTTGGTAACTTCTTTGGTGTTAACGCACTTACAGGTAGTATCACACTTAATGCTAACGAAATCGACTTAAAAGGATTAACCAGTGTTGGTCCGTTTATTAGAGATGGTATTCCGGTTGGTGTAGAACTTAAAGAAGTTAGTGACAATGCAAACTTAGTTTCAAGTATTGGTACACAAGACTTTAATACAGCGCCTACACAAAAAGCTGTTAGTACATATGTTGAAAACAGATACTTAAACAAACTAACAGGCGGCACTGTTGAAGGCGATATTACACTCAACGGCGACTTTGATGTTAACGGTGATGTGATTAGTACAGATACATCTGGTGCGTTCAACTTGTTAAACACAAGTGCTACAACTATTAACGCATTTGGCGATGCAACATCGATTATTATGGGTGCAGCAGACGGTACATTTACAGTTAATCCAGACTTGTTAGTGCAAGGTAGCTTAACAGTTAACGGTGATATTGTATTCACAGGTGATGTTAGTTTAAACATTCCTGATGAAAGTTTACAAGCATACAGTATTAGTACAGAAGGTTCGTTGGACTTTATTAGTATTAACACACGTACAGACGAAGAACTTATTACATTTGGCATCCGTCCAGGATTACTTGTTGAAAATACAACAGAGTCGACTAGCACAACTACAGGTTCGGTTGTTATTGACGGTGGTGTTGGTATTGCTAAAAGTTTAACTGTCGGTGTTGATTTTACCGCAGACGGAAGTATTGTATTAGGCAGTGATAGAGCAGTTGATACTATTGATATCAATGGTGCAACTGATATTGACTTGCCAGACAATAACACTAACGTACTAAGAATACACGAAAATGTTAGCGACTATATTATAATAGATACAGTTGACGGATCAGAAGTAGTTGAGTTTGGAACAACTCCAAATATTATTATACTAAACAACGATGATGCTACTGACAATGTTACTGGTGCAGTACAAATCACAGGTGGTCTTAGTACACAACGTAATATACACGCTGGTGTTGATATTACTGCTGATAGAGATATTATTGCAGATAGAGATATACAAATCAATGGTACCAATATTATTACAGACGAAACTGGTACCTTTAATGTATTCAATACTAATGCTACACGCATAGATGCATTTGGCGATGCTACAACTATTAACATAGGTGCAACAACAGGCACACTTACTATCAACAATGAGATAGTTGTTATTGATAGTGTTACAAGTTTGCAAATACCAGTTGGTACATCAGCACAACGACCAGCGTTTGCAACTGGTCAGGTTAGATTCAACACAGATACGCTAGTATTTGAAGGTTATGACGGTATTGCATGGGGTTCATTAGGCGGCGTAAAAGATGTTGATCAAAATACATTTATACGTCCTGAAACATCACCTGGTGCTAACAATGACGAGCTTGAGTTCTTTACAAACGGAAGTCAACGTGCTATTATTGGTAACTCATACTTTAATGTTGACAGTAGTGTAATATCAACATTCAACAATACAACTCCAAGTCAAACTTATCAAAGTGGAGCAGTTGTAGTTGCTGGCGGTGTTGGCATAGGTGAAGAACTACATGTACAAAAATACATTGGCGGTAATAACAATGGTGTACTACAACTTACATCACTTGCTACAGACACAGTTGATATTAGAGCAAATACAGTACTTGCACAAGATGGACTAAAACTTATAACCAATGCACCTGATAGTGCAGCAGATGATATTGTATATCCAATGACATTTGCACATCACAGTATAAGTGGTACTCCAGTAGCAGGAAGCGGCACAGGTGTTAAGTTTGAACTTGAAACAGCAAATGATAACTTTGAAACATCGGGTCAGATTGATGTTATAGCACAAGATATTACTGGACTACAAGAAGACTTTGATATGGTCTTTAGTACAATGATTGGTGGCACAGCAGGTGTTGAAAAACTACGTTTAAGTGAAGATATATCAACCTTTACAACAGACTTAGCAATCAACAACGATGCATTAACAACAAATCAAGCAACGTTTAACTTGTTAAATGATACTGCTACAACTATCAACTTTGGTGGAGCAGCAACAACTATTAGCATTGGTGATGCTACAGGAACACTTACTGTAAATCACAACTTCCATGTAACTGGAACAGTAAGTTTAACTAATGATTTAGCAGTTGCACACGGTGGTACAGGTGTAAGTACGTTTACAACAGACGGCATACTTTACGGTAATGCAGCTACTGATGTTCAAGTAACTGACGCAGCCGGAACAAGTGACGCAAGTAACAGTTTCCAAATACTTACTGTAACAAGTGATGCTGATGCAACACCAGTTTGGACTGATACCATAGACGGTGGCGCATTTTAAACTTACTGAATAAAGTAAAATAATAATAAAAAGGGCTCTACAGGCCCTTTTTTTACGAATACAGTAACCATTTTTTAAACTTGATAAATAACTGAGTAGCAATTTTTATTGTTTTACATCGGGCATCTTCGGATCTGACCCATACCTAAATAGGAGGCAGTTGCACATGGCAACAACAATTAGACACAAGCGAAGTGCGGTCGCTGGTAAGAAACCAACTATAGCACAACTTCAAAGTGGTGAACTAGCATTAAACACAGCAGACGGTAAAGTATATTTACTACGTGATGATAACACGGTTCAGGATATTACTAAACGTATCTTTGAAGGCAACTCAGAAATTAAGATTGACGATTTAGCTGATAGTACAGAAGCAGCAATCACAATGACAGTTAATGATGTTGATAAGATGACTATTACAAATGCCGGATTTAATATTAAAGATAATATTGATATTGAAGACGCCGGCAAGTTAACATTTAGAGAACTTACTGCTTCTGGTGAAGATGGTGTTAGTATTAAAGCACCAAATACATTAGATGCTGGCTACCAACTAACCTTGCCTCCAAACTCGGGTTCAATTGGTCAGCTAATGTCTGTTGATGCTAACGGAAACTTGAGTTTTAGTGATGCTGATATTTTTGGTGGTAATGTTATTTACGTGTCTCAAGAACAAGGCGATGATGAAAACGACGGACAAAGTGCTCCGGTTAAAACTATTAAACGTGCTTGTCAACTAGCCTCTGCACAAGTATATAATGCAGACAGTACTATTAACTTTAAACGTATTAACATCAAAGTTGCTGTTGGTGACTATACAGAAGACAATCCAGTTATTGTTCCTGATAACACAGTTATCAAAGGTGACGGTTTACGTGGTTGTATTATTCGTCCTGCTAATGCTAACTTGGACATGCTACGAGTTCGTAACGCTTGTTACTTTGGTGAATTTACATTCCGTGACGGTGTTGACTCAAACTTTGTTCCACTTATTACAGCTGACTACGCTGTTGCATTCGATGATCCAGATGCTACTGATATTCCAGATCGTGCAGACTATCCAAACTTGCCGAGCACAAAACCAACTATTACAACATCACCGTATATTCAGAACGCTAGTATTATTTCGTTCTTAGGCATGAACGGCGCTAAGATTGACGGTAGTAAAGTTGAATCTCCAAACGTACCATTTAATCAAATTGAAGCAGAGAATCCGGTTGTTGGAGCCATACCTGAACAAGGTAAATCAATGGTTGCTAACGCCTTTACTATTCTATCATTTGGTGGTACAGCGTGGCGACTAACCAACGATGCTTATGCACAGATCGTGTCTTGTTTTGAAATCTTCCTGCTCAACGGTGTTTATACACAGTCAGGTGGTTATTGTTCCATTACTAACTCCGCGACAAACTTTGGTTTGTATGCGTTGAGATCAAGTGGTTACTCACCTAAAGCGTTCCAGTTTGACAGAGCATTTGTAACAGCAACAGGTCAAAGTGAAGGTAAGCAAACTATTACTATTGCTGGTATTAATCGTGATACACCAGTTGAAGAATTTGTATTACGTTTTAGAGAACCAGATTATAAAACAGCACATGATTTATTAAAACTCAATAAAGATATTATTGCTAATGATGTAGTCACTTGGATTAATGCACAAATTGCAGCAGCTTCTCCAAGTATATGGGCAGGGTTTACATATAACGAAGATAAGTGTAGACGAGATGTTCAAAGATTGATCGATGCTGTAAGATACGATTTCTTGTTTAACAGTAATCACAGAAGTGTTAGTGCAGCATTAAGATATTTTAGTGGATCATTTGCTGGCAATGTATTTGCTGCACAAAAAGATCAACATATTGCAGCATTTGGCCAAGCTAAAGCATTTACAGCAAATGCCCTTCCGGATCCAACTGCAACTAGCAGAGCAAATGCACTTTGGGACGAAATTATTGATATCGTAACTAATGGAGATGCAAATACTGTTCCGGGTGATAGTGTTGCAGCAGCATATTCACGCCCTCTACCAACTGGCGGCACAAATAACGCTAGTGATGCAGGATTTGAAAATGCAGTATTACAAATAAATGCAAACAAGACATTTTTACAAAAAGAACTTACTGCTTGGTTAAACGCAGAGATTGCTGCTGCAAACCCACCGTTTGAATCAGGATTTGTTTATAATGAAGCCAAGTGTGAAAGAGACACAGGACTTATTATTGACGCACTTTCTTATGATTTAACATACGGCGGCAACTTACAAACATTGGTTGCATCACTAGCATACTTTATAGACGGAGTAGCACAGTACGGCACAGGACAACAAGAAGAAACTGTTGCAGCCTATGGTAGATTAAAAGAAGCAATACAACAAGTTATACAAGAACAATCAGTTACTGTAACTGCAGGTAACACTGAAACACAAGATGTATCAGGAACAGCTGGTAGTGAAGCTGCTGCCGACTATGCCGCAGATAGAATTGATGAAATTATTGATTATCTAAATAGTGCAGGCGCCACACCGCCAGCAAGAATTGAACCAGACATAACATGGACTACAGCAACATTACAAGATAACTTCAACGGCTTAGGAACTGTTACTCAGATTAACATTGCACAAAATGTTACACAGTTTATAAACGAACAAATACAAGCAAATATTTGGTATGGATTTACATATGATTCTGCTAAGTGTAATAGAGACACACAACTTATTGTTGAAGCAGTGGCACAAGATACTTGGGATACTGGTAACAGGTATTCACGTAGTGCTGGTCTTGCATATTACACTGCTAACTTACAAGACTCTTCTCGTATTAGTATTAGTGGCCAAGAACTACAGACTATTGCTGCTATTGAGCAAGCAAAAGTTGAAGCATTAAGTTATATTACTAGTGTTAGTTCAGCCGTACAAGATTTTGCAAGTTCACGTTTTGATATTGTAAATACGATCATAAATGATCCAAATGATTTACCAAATCCAACAGAAGTAAGCAGTGAAGGTGACGTTACAAACGACTTTAAAACTACTCCTACTGAAACTACTTTTGATGCTGCTACAGCAGTTAATGCTGAAGTTGATATTATTACGATTGTTGATCACGGCTTTTCAAATGGTCAAAAAGTTATATATGATCCAGATGGCAACGCTCCGATCAAAGGACTTGATGCAGAACAAACTTACTATATTAAAATTGTCAACGACGACGAGTTTGGTCTAACGTTTGATGAATCAGGAGACTTTGATGTTAATATTATTGCAGCAGGTGCAAATACTCACAAGTTTTTCTCAAATGTTATTGAATTCTTTGTTGAAGAAATATTAAACTCTCATACAACATACCAGACACTTATATTAGAATCTGGAGCAGAAAGTTATGAGTTTGTTCCTGGTCGTGCTATTTCAGGTACAACAGGCGTGAATAATAACAGTGCTATTGTTACAAAATGGGAACCAAGAGAACGTAGACTAGTTGTAAGTATTGAACAAGTTGCAGTTGGTTCGAGTGTTCTTAGAGTTCAGTTTGACGAAACAAGTATTATCGGACAAGATCATGCAAGTAGTCCAAATTCAACTATCGGTGTTAACGAAGTAGCTACAAAGCTAGGTTTAGGTACAGCAACGTTTACCCTTACTGCTACAGATGGTAGTAGTAGTTTAACTAACACTTCAAATCTTCCAGAAAATCAACTATGGTTCCACAGACCAAGTATTGTTAACTCGTCTTCACACACTTGGGAATATGCCGGTTCAGGCGTTGACTACAACGCATTACCGCAAAACGGTGGTAATACAAGAACAGAGTTTGAACAGTTTGAAGAACTTCCGGGACGTGTTTACTCATCAGGTACAAACGAACTTGGTGACTTTAAAGTTGGTGACTTTATTACAGCGTTCAACAGAACAGGTAACATTACCTTTAGAAACAAAGTGCAGGTGGACGAACTTGATGCGTTGAGACTAAGTCTTAGTGATGTTGCTATTGAAGAGATTTCAACTAGTGTTAACTTAGGTGACGACGAACTTGGCGGTCCAAGTGATGCTCGAATGGTTACACAGTTAGCAGTACGTTCGTTTATTAATAATAGACTTGGCGGCTTTGTTGATAAATCAGTTAGTACAGCAGCCGTACCAGGCGCTATTGTTCAGCTTAACACCAACGGTCAGTTGAACGGCGACCTTATTCCGGCTACACGTCAGTTTACCAACACTAACACACAAGGTTATCTATCACGACTTGAACAAGTTGATGATATTCCACCAACTGACTTGAAAGCTGGTGATATTGCTACTGAGAACTACGAGCAAGTTGAACTTACTCTAAGTGGAAATATTTTAAATGTAGCCAACGGCGACACTATTACACAGCCTGGTATTGAAGGTGCTGTTGCATACGCAAAAGGTGCATATCCATCAAGTGGTAACATACTTGTTGCTAGTGTTCCGGGAGCATGGGACGATACTGATGATAGTACTGGCGACCCATGGGACGTAAGTGGAACAGCGCCAAACTTGTTTGTTAACGGTGTTGATTCAGGAGTTCGCCCAACTGCAAAAGGTGCAGTATCAGAGATTGTTGATAACTTCTTCTTACGTAGTTCAAACAGCAGTCAATTCTTAATACTTGATCCAGATGTTGATTACACATTTACTAGTGCAGTTATCACTAATGTTGCAAGAACAAGTAATATTGCTACAATCACAACAAGCGGAGCTCATAACTTACAAATCGACAACAATGTACAGGTACTAGTACCAGATGATACAACATACAACGAAAATACATTAGTATTAAGTATACCAACAGCAACTACGTTTACTATTGCAAGTGAAGGCGACAACGAAAGTATAAAATCAGTACCAGGTACTGCACGTACTATTGTTACATCAGCAGATGGTAATGCTCAAGGCGCAGTGACAGAAGTAAGATATGGCGTGTTAACTGGAGTCGACAACGGAGCTATTACAAGCGGCTCAGGATATACACCTACTAACGGAACACTAGTATATAAAGACGTAGCATTTACAAACAACTCAGGATCAGGATCTGGTGCAACAGCAGACGTTACTGTTACAGCAGGACAAGTTACCGATGTTGATATAAAAACAGGCGGTACTGGTTACGACATTGGCGATTTACTTAGTGTTGCTGCATCGAGCGTTGGAGGCACTGGTAGCGGCTTTGAAATAGAAGTTGTAAGTTTTGAAAAACGTGCATATGTTAATATATTAGGTGGCGAGCTTTATGTTGCTAGTGCATCGAGTATTGACTTTGTTGAAGATAACACAGCAGTACAAAATGCAAAAACTATTAACTTAGACGACTTTATTGAAAATAACTTCTTAGCTGGTGTTAGCGGATCAGGTGGTGCAGTTAACTATACTGATTCTCGTATTATTGTAACAAATCACGGGTTTGAAAATGGTGATCCGGTAACCTATAATACTAATGGTAACGTTGCAATCGGCGGCCTAGTAAACGGTTTAGTTTATTATGCTAAAAAGATTGATGCAGATACATTTGAATTGTATTCAGGATTTGCATTGTTAAATCAGATAGACTTTACAAGTACTCCTGCTAACAATGCACACACGCTTACAAGAAGAACAGTTAATACAGTTGATAATAGTGTTATAACATTAAATCATGGATTTACAACTGGTGATGCTATTAGAGTTGAATCGTTATCAGACGGAAGTTCGTCAAACGAACTGTTTAGTGTTAATGCAGAAGCTACACCAACAGGCTCAAGATTCTTTGTAGGATCTGTAACAACTAACAGCTATACACTTCACGCACTACGTAGTGACGCATTGAGTAGTGCTAACGACCTAGTAACCAATCCAAAACTTATTGACGGCATTGGCGTAGGTAGTGCTTTGATTATTCAAAACAACGTACAAGTTAATGGTGTTATTAATACTTCAAGTAGATTGCTTGCAAACTGGAACACACTTGCTGTGACAAACATTGATGCTGAAAATATTATTTCAGGTACTATTAGTCCAAGCAGACTTGGAGCAAGTGGTGTTCCAAACAGTGATACAGCATTGTTTGGTGATAGTGCATATAAAAATGTTGTACAAACACTTAAAAAACAAAATACAACTGACAATCCTATTACACTAACAGGAAGTAGTTCAGGAGGAGAATTCTACGGAGATCCAGTTCAGATTGGTATTGCTAACGTTGACCTTGATCCGCTAGGCACATTCTCAACACTAGGTACAAGTAGATTCTTGCAATCACAGTTTGATGTTGCCAATGATGGCAGCGGCCAGGTCTTTATTAAAGATGCGGTTGTTGATGCTGGTACATTAGACGGTCTTGATAGTGCTTACTTCTTAAACCCAGCTAACTTAACAAGCCTTGTACCAGTTGCAAGAGGCGGAACAAATATTAGTACATACGCTATTGGTGATTTGATTTACGCACAAACAACAGGTAGTTTAAACACTCTCAATATTGGTAGAAACAATAGTTTCTTAAAATCAAATGGTGTTACACCAGAATGGGGAACAGCACTTGATCTATCAGAAGGTCTTGATGTTGGTAACGCTTCACTTAACTCGTCTAGTACTGGTAGCGGTAGTGTTTATAATGCAAATGTTACAAGTATAGAAATAGGCAGCGATGCAACTAATATTAAGATTGGTAACGCAGATACTACACGCAACTTGTTAACATTTATTGACGGGTATGAAGCAACTATCTCTCAAGATGTTGTAGTTAATCTTAGTAGTGTTACTGTAAGTACAAACGGAGTTACAGCTAACCAAGAAACTGAAATACCAATGTCAGATACATCAACTATTTTAGCAGGTATGCTTGTTACAGGTAGTGCAAGTATTCCTTCAAATACTGTAGTTAATGGTGTTACAGATGAGTTTATATATCTAAGTAATAAAACTACAGGTACTATTACAAACTCAACTACACTGTCATTTACATTTACACCAAAAACATTAGGTACAAAAGTTGGCGATACTATTAATATTTCTGGCAGTGCAGTAACAAACTTAGACGGTAGTTGGCCAGTTGTTGGCGCAACTGATATTGCAACATCGTTTACTATCAGAACAGATGCTAATGTTACATCCGATCCATTAGACGTTGTACAGGGTACAATTAATATCGGTAATAATATGATTATTAGAAATAGTACTGTAGTATTTGGTAATGCAGAAGCAAGCGAAACACCAACTACTTCTACAATCAAAGGCACTAGCGGTATTGGAAATAATGTTGCAGGTGGCGCTATTACTATCGAAGGCGGAAGCGGAACAGGTAATGCAACCGGCGGCGATGTAGTTATTAAAACTGGCGAAGTTTCAACGTCAGGTGATATTGAACATACAGTGCAAACACGTTTAACTATTGATACCAGCGGCAAAGCTACATTCACTGGTGAAGTTGAAGTTGATGCTGTAGTAAGCACAAGCGAAACAACTGTTGCGCTATTAAATGATACTGCTACAACTATTAATATGGCAGGAGAAGCAACAGCAATCAATGTAGGTGCATCAACAGGTAAAACTACTATTGCACACGATGTCGATGTTAATGGCGGAGACTTAGACACCAACCAAGCAACATTTAACTTGTTGGCAACTCCGACAACTGTTAACATTGCAGCAGCAGGAACAACAGTTAATATTGGTACTGGTGGTGACGGTGGCGGCACAACTACTATCGGACACGACTTGGTTGTCACCGGAGACCTAACAGTTAATGGTGATACTACAACTATTAATAGTACAACACTCACAGTTGACGATCTTAACATTGTTGTAGCAAGCGGTGCTGCCAACGGCGCAGCAGCAAACGGTGCTGGTATTACAGTTGATGGTGCAAACGCTACACTAACTTGGGATAATGCAAATACTAGTTGGGATTCAAGTGAAGACTTTAACCTAGCAAGTGGAAAAGCATATTACATTAATGATGCAGATGTACTTAATAGTACAACACTAGGAAGTGCAGTTGTTAACAGTAGTTTACAAACATTAGGAACTATCGGAACTGGTACATGGCAAGGTAGTGTTATTAGCAGCACATACGGCGGCACTGGAGTTAACAATAGTGGCCGCACTATTACTATTGGTGGCAACTTTACACACACTGGTTCACATACATTAGGATTAACAACAACTGGAAATACTAGTGTAACACTACCAACAAGCGGTACACTTGCTATCACAGGTAATCCATTAAGTCAGTTTGCAGCAACTACAAGTGCTCAGCTACGCGGAGTAATAAGCGATGAAACAGGAACAGGCGCAGCAGTATTTGCTACATCTCCAAGTTTTACTACTGGTATTAATGCTGCAAGTGCTACAATGGCATTGTTCGACACAACTGCAACATCAATCAACATGGGTGGCGCAGCAACTAGCGTTGAGATTGGTGCAGCAACTGGCACAACAACCATACACAATAACTTAGATGTAGATCTAGATGTTAATGTCGACGGTGGCGATATTACCACAAATGCAGCAACATTTAACCTAATCAACGCAACTGCAACTACACTTAATGTAGGCGGCGCCGCAACAACAGTTACAGCAGGTGCTACAACAGGTAACTTTAACATTAGAAACTCAAATGTTAACTTATCAGGCAACTTATTTGTAAACGGTACAACACTTGATACAGATGAAACAGGTACATTTAACTTACTCAAAGATAATGCTACAACACTAGCATTTGCTCAAGCAGCAACTGAGATTGTAGTTGGTGAAACTAAAGCAGCAGCAGATTTAGCAGGTGCTTTAGGCGAAATGGTTGTACGTATGGATTTACGTACAAATACTGATATGTATATTGATGGTGAGTTATTTGTTAGTGCTATCAACAATACACCAATAGGTAACATAACACCAAGCAGTGGTGCATTTACTACACTAGCTTCAAATAACCTAGTAACATTTACTGATGGTACAAATGCAACAGGCGCAACATTTGCAGGAGGTAGTGCAGCAGTTAAAATAACAGGCGGTTTGTATGTAAACAAAGATATACGTGCAGACAACTTTATTGGTGATATGAGTGCTGCTTTCTTAACAAGCGGAACTATTCCAGATGCACGTATACAAGCAAGTGGTGTTACTCAACACCAGTTGAGTCTTACAGGTACAGGTATACTTAATGCCGGTAGTATTAATACTGGATTTGGTAATATCAACATCGGTACAAGTATATTCTCCGGCAACGGTAGTGGTTTAACAACACTAAATGCAAGTAACTTGAGTACTGGTACTGTAGCAGATGGTAGAATATCATCAAGTAGTGTAACACAACACCAAGGTGATATTACAGGAACAGGTATACTAAACAGTGGTAGTGTTACTAGCGGCTTTGGTAGTATCGATATCGGTACAAGTACATTTACTGGTAACGGTAGCGGTTTAACAACACTAAACGCAAGTAACTTGAGTACTGGTACTGTTAGTGGTAGTAGACTTGGTGGCAACCAAAGTATGGCTGGTATAAAAACATTTAGCAACACTAGTGCTTCTACAAGTACTACAACAGGTGCTGTTAGAATAACTGGTGGTTTAGGTGTTAACGGCGATGTATATGCTACTTCACTTAATACAGCAAGTGGAGGTGGCATCCAAGGCTTGAGTGCAAGCAACTTATCCACCGGAACAGTGCCAAACGCAAGAGTTACAGGAACATACAGTAACCTAACTGGAACTGGCGCACTTGCTGCTGGTGAGATAACAACAACATTTGGTAATGTTAATATTGGTACAAGTACATTTACTGGTAACGGTAGCGGACTTACTAATGTAGATGCAGACACATTAGATGGTGTTGATGGTAGCAACTATTTACGTAGTAATACTGCTGATACAATGACAGGCTTACTAACAATGTCACATGCTGGCGATGAAATGATTCGCTTGCAAGATACAAGTGCTACTGGTAATCCGTATATTAGTTGGTATCAGTCAAGTACAAGACGTGCTTACATGCAGTATAGAGATAGCGATGATAGTCTGTACATTAAAAACGAAGGTGCTAATACTGCACTTGAGCTTGATAATGGAACCAGCGGATTAATATTCCAAAACGGTAGTACCAACTATACTGTGTGGCACAGCGGCAACGACGGTGCAGGTAGCGGACTAGATGCTGACCAACTTGACGGACTTAGTAGCGGATCGTTTATACGTAGTGATGCAAATGATGCATTTAGTGGAACACTAAGTGGTGCTGGTGGTATTAACATTACAGGAAACATTACTGCTAACGCATTTACAGGTGATGGTAGTGGTCTAACTGGCATTAGTGCCGATGATGCCAACACACTTGACGGCATTGACAGTTCAGGATTTGTAAGAGCTACAGGTTCAACAACACAAACTATTAATGGTACAAAACGTTTCGACAACGGAACAAGTACTACTGTTTTAATCAAATGTGATGACGCAGGTAATGCGTTCTTAAATGTTAGTGGTGATAGCCAAGGTACCGGACGAGTCTATGTAGGACAAAGTGACAGTTACGGTGGCGGTATTGAATACAACGGTGACGGCAATCCTGCTACAACTGGAGCAGGGTCTGATCTTATTACACTATGGAGAAGATCAAATGGTACTGATGAATGGACAGCTAGAAACAGTTACAACGACAACAACTGGGCTTTCAGAGGTGAACTTACAGCATATGCTTCTGATAAAAGACTGAAAAATGTTAGTGGTAATATTGAAAATGCACTCGATAAAGTAAATGCGCTAAACGGTGTACTTTATACCTGGAATGAAAAATCAATAGAACATGGGTTTAAAGACGAAGTAGATGATACAGTTGAAGCAGGATTACTTGCTCAAGAAGTTCAAGCAGTATTACCAGAAGTAGTTGTACCAGCACCGTTTGATGATATCAATGGTAAAAGTGCATCAGGCGAAGATTATCTAACTGTTAAGTATGAACGTATAGTACCATTACTAGTTGAAGCAATCAAAGAAGCAGATGTTAAAGCAGAAGCACAAGCAGCCGAGATTGCAGAACTTCGTACAATGGTACAAAAACTACTGGATAAATAATACAAAGGATAGCCACATTGTGGCTATCTTTACTTGACACTGCTTAAATAATGTGTTATATTAATAGAGAGAAATAGGAAGTAATATGGCATTACCAGCAACAGGTTCGACTATAACAATGTCTCAAATCCGCAACTATTTTAGTGCGGGTAATAGTACTATTGCTATTGGTACATTAGGAACTTACATTGGTATTAGTGTAGGCAATACTATTAGTATGAGCTCTAGTTTTGGTGGCTACTATTTCCCAATATTACCATAAAAGGAAACAAAATGAAAACATTATACGAAGTATTAAATGTAGACCTTGCACAAGAGTATACTAAAGAACGTAAAAAAGAAGTAGCAACATCACTTAACCTTGATGGCGATCTTCACGAAGCTGTTTTTGCAGCTATTGACGATATGATTATTCCAAACGACGATGATAGACTCCACTGGATTCAAAAGTTTGGAAGAGCCGCAGGCGCTGACTTACTTACACTAGGTAAAGTACAACCCGAAAGCATGATAGCTATGGCTTGTTTGCCAGCAGAAGATTTTAAAGAAGCTGTTAAGATTGCAACAAGTGCTGCAAGAACTTGGAACGACTATACTGTACAAGCTGAAAAAGATTTAAACGAAGAAACTATGCCATCAACAATGTTGTAATATGAAACTAAGTATTTGTGTTCCATCACGAGACGAAGTTCATATAGGATTTACACGCAGTCTTTGTAACTTAACAAATAGATTAACAAAGCAAAATGTTGACTTTGATCTGCATATTGTTTGCGGCAGCGTGATTATTGAAAGTCGAACTGCACTAGTAAAAGAAGCATTAGAAAATAATGCAACGCATATACTGTGGCTTGATAGCGATATGCATTTTCCAGCAAACGTATTTGATAAACTATATGAACATCAAAAAGATATTGTTGCAGCACAATACAGTACACGATATGCTCCGTATCGTACTGTAGCATTTACTGATTATGAAAATGCAGACAATAGACTAGATGCTAGTTTTGGATTGCACAAGGTATGGGCAGTTGGTATGGGATGTATGTTGGTTAATACCGATGTGTATAATAACTTGCCAAAGCCGTGGTTTGATCACGAATACAATAAACGACTAGACACTTTCAGCGGAGAGGATATATACTTTTGTAATCAAGCAATGCATCATGGTTATGAAGTATGGATAGACGCAAGTATTAAACTTGCACATTTTGGAACAAAGGCAAACGTGTTATGAAGGCAATCGACAGATTTGAAAGATTTGGAACACCGGTACACAACGGACAAGATTTTTTAAAGAATCATATTTTTAAAAAATATCCAGTTGTAAAAACTGACGACTATGAAAACTTAGAACAAGTTTGGACATCAGATTACGATTCCGATTATGTATGGATTGTTGATAAAAATATTGAAACATATAGTACATTTCCTTGGTTCTTCAAACCAAAAGTTGATGAAGAAGTTTGTATACATTCCTTTCCTTATGTGTTTGAAAAAAGTCGCAAAGTCAAAGATTGGAATAGAGTTAGACTAGTTCCAACTGCAAAGGGCGAATATACTGTTAATCAACACGCTTACATCTGCGGCCATTATGATCCTTATAAAGGAAAAAATAAGTTTGATATTTTTTATATTGGTGAGGATACAACAGTATTAAAAAATCTCGAAGCAAGAGGATTTGATGTACAGGTAGTTGATTCAATAAACGCAGCTAAACAAAATAGTTTTACTGATATGTTCTGGGTAGTTTATGATGATACAGAAGTAAGAGAAACATTTAAATTTAGCTACAAACCAGACGAATGGAGTTTCAATATTCCTCATGTGTTTGGAAATGGAGATATTGACACACTAGATGGTATTGTACTTTGTCCTAAATCTTGCGAGTTAACAGACAAAGAAATCAAACATAGGTTTTTTGTTAACAAAAAAGAAGTAAGAATATTAGCAAGTAATCCAAGACAATATGATAAGTTTATTATTAACAACTACCAAGATTATACATATGCAGCTGAAGTTTCAACAACTAATATGTTTTGGGGGCATTCAGATAATATTGTTATTGATGAAAAGTTTGAGTTTGATTATTACATTAGTCATCATAGTAGTGAACAAAAATCAAATCATGCTTGGCTAAACGGAAACAAATACGACGGCGTATTTTTGTTTAGCAAGCAAGCACTAGTAAGCAAAGAAGAAATAGAGCACAAAGAACTAAAACAAAAGATTGATCATGATGTTGTAGCAAGTGGTCCGAAGGATTATGAAAAGTTTATAATCGAAAACTATGAACAATATAAAAGTGCATTTCACAGTTGCGGTAGTGATATGATGTGGCTAATACCCTATGATGTAGAGCCGTTGGATGATTTTGCATGGGATAGTTATTTCCATAACCAAGATTCTTTTGATAGATCGACAAATCATGTATTTTTAAATGGTGTTGATTATGATGGCATTGCATTATTGAACACTATAGATCTTATATCTGAAAAAGAGTTTGATCATAGATTTTATGTTAATAAGAAAGAACATGCAGTTGTAGCAAGTAATCCAAAAAAATATAAAAAGTTTACAGTTAACAACTACGAAGATTACACAAATGCATTATACAACGCTGACACTGAAATGTTTTGGGGAGTACCTACTGATGTTAACATAGCTAAAGGTTTTGATTTTAGTTTGTATTTTAGTCATCAAAACACATTCGATCGAAATATTAATCATGTGTTTTTAAATGGCGATAACTACGACGGTGTTGTATTATATAGCAAAAACGTATTAGTAAGTGAAAAAGAAATAGAACATCGGTTTCTTATAAAAAAGAAAGAATATGAAGTTGTAGCAAGTACACCAAAACAATATCCGACATATACAGTAAACGATTATCAGGATTATTTAGAAGCAAAAGAAAACTGCAATACAGATATGTTCTGGATTGTAAACGATTCGTTTTTACCTAATGATGACTTTGATTGGAACTTTTATATCAGTCATCATAATCAGTACGAACGTAAAATAAATCACGTTTGGAAAAATGGTGATTTTTATGACGGCATTGCATTAGTTAGTAAACAACTAAACATCAGTCAAAGAGAGATTGATTATAGATTCTTTGTTAACAAAAAAGAATACGACGAAGTTGGTAGTATACCCAAGCCTTATGACATTGTGTTTATTAGTAATGGCGAACCAAATGCTGACAATAACTACAACGAACTAAAAGAAAAATATCCAAGAGCCAAGAGAGTAATGGATATTAAAGGCATTCATGCAGCACATAAACGTGCAGCAGAGCTAGTTGAAACAGAAATGTTTTGGGTTGTTGACGGTGATGCTGAAGTTATAGATGATTTTGATTTTAGTTATTATGTTCCGGCCTATGACATTGACAGCAAGGATACTGTTCATGTGTGGAGAAGTTATAATCCAGTAAACGGGCTAGTGTACGGCTACGGTGGCGTTAAACTATTACCTACAAGATTAACAAGGAATCTTGACGAAACTACAACTGATATGACCACTAGTATCAGTGACAAGTTTAAGGGTATAGACAAAATGAGTAATACTACAGCATTCAACACTGATGCATTTAGTGCATGGCGAAGTGGATTTAGAGAATGCTGTAAACTTGCTAGTCGTACTATTGCTAGACAAAAAGATGACGAGACTGAGTTTAGATTAGATGCATGGTGTACACGAGGTGACGATAAGCCTTTTGGAAAAGCAGCAATAGCTGGAGCAAAAGCAGGCAGAGCTTTTGGAGAAGACAACAAAGGCAATGCACAAGAGCTGGTAAAAATTAATGATTTTGAATGGCTTAAGAATCAGTTTGAGACATTATATCTACCAAGCGTATAACTGTATCTAGTTTTACTTGATTAGGCTTGCTTCTTAATGTATTACTCAGTCCGTTGTGCAAAGGCTTTGGCCACTTTCCAAATGTTACCCAAGCATATCCGTTGTGTTCATTATTTAATTCTGGAATAAATTCACAATCAACTACACAAAGATATGTATGAAAGCTAAAGTGATTATCACTGCTTATAAATGTTTCTAACGGTATTGTTTTTCTAATACTTGGAAGATTGCCTATTTCTTCTATTATTTCTCGTTGTAGACCTTCCCACGGTGTTTCAATACCTTCATTGGTGCCACCAACCAATCCCCAAAGATTTTTTGTCTTTCCTTTAGTACGATGTAAAAATAAAAATCTCTTAGTGTTAAGACTATAGAATAACGCACCACTACAAATTATTTTGTTCATACAAATACTTATTTTATAATATAATAGTCCAAGTGCCTCGTGGATAATATCCATCAACAGCACTTTGCCAGTAGTATCCATTCCAGTAAAATTGTTGACCAGTAGTTACATTAGTAACATATGTAGTTACATTATTGTCACTGGAGTTCCAAATAGTAATCCATTTAGATCCGTCCCATTCAACTATATCATTTGCATCAGCTGAGAAATCTGTATTATCTGTATTTTTCCAAGCCTCTGGACCTTTTTCGTTTAAGTTTAGTACATACGATACAGTATCATCAATGCTGTATGCTGTAGCTAGATTTATAACAAACTTATCGTCTATATTTGCTTTTGTTGCTGCTACTGGTGATCCGTTTACAAATACTTCAAAAGTTGTAACACGTTCGTCACCTGCTCTATCAGCTAACTCACTAGTAGCAATAGTAAAGTTAATATCGGTGTCGATTCTATTACTACTAGTAGTAGCTTTAAAACTTCGTTCAACTTTATATCCTATTGGTCCTAACAATAATAATCTAGTACCAACTGTTTTAGTTGTTAAAGGATTAAAAGTTATAGGATTTATAATACCGTCTATAGTTCCGTCAGTTTTAGTCGGACCTTCTATGATAGTATTAGAAGGTAATGTATCCTCGTCCCAATCTATAATCATTGTATGAGTATCGTCATCTGGAATATTAAATGTGCCGACAATTTCGCCGCTAAGTTCTGCTCTACGTAATCTTATTTGACTTATGTTAGGTTGATATTTTGCTGGTAGTTCTGCTTCTATAACATTTAGCCAACTAATATCTCCTACTCGTAGTGCTTTGTTTTTAGCTAGTTTTGCCTCGTCATCGTCAACTATAAGATCAAAATCTCTATAACTTGTTACTAGAGGGTTGTTTAAATCTAAACCTGTGCCGCTTACACTTGAAGTACTAGTAATGCCAACATTTCCTGCATTAACAACAGTACCATCTGGTAATACGGTAACTCCGCTTGATACAGCCTGATCGCCTGATGTTGGAGGATTAAATCCGTCAAGACTTAGCGTTCCTGTATCTTGACTGTAAACACCAGTAATAATATCTGTTATGATACCTAGTTTTTTAACTTTACTAGGAGGTGAAATATATATTGGTGCTGTAAATCCTAATGTAGCAACATCAATATCATCTTGTGTTCCTACAGGAATAGTTCTACTGCTAAAGTTAATATCTTCTAAATATAATGCACTCAAACTAGTCCAGTCTACATAGTTGTCAGATGTTTGAAACTCCAAGTCAGGATTAAACAACATAAAAATTTGTTCAAGTATTTGCAGTTTTTGATCAGTACTTGTTGACCATACATCAACATTAACACTTAATGTATACGGAGTTGGGTGCAATCTTTCAACTGTATATCCTTTAGCTTGTTGTGCTACGTAACTACTAGTGCTTTCGTCAAATGCTTTTTCTCTAAGATTAATTTTACTAACATAACTGCTATCACTCAAACGCGATCTGTCCATTTGTAAACTAGTAACATATACACCCATCCTAGGAGCACTCGGTAGTTTGTTGTCACTGTTTTCTCTAATGATACTACCTACTTGTCGTGTAATATCTCCATACAACACCGGAACTACTTTGATATCGCCTTCGCCGTCACGATAACTAAAGTTACTAAATGCTCTTACTATTTGTGTTATGTACCGTCTTATTTGTCCGTCATAAAAGTATTGCATTAGTCACCTGCCTTTGCTCTAAGAGCTTTACTAAGAGCTTGTCTTTCGACTACATCTTCACCGCTAATAGTATTTACAGTTACATTGTTTATAAACGTTCCTTTTAGAGTATCACGTCCACTAGTTTGTGTAAGGGTAGTTCTAACAGCGTCTTCAATTTTACGCCAGCTATTGCCGTCATATCTAAATAATCTATTAGGAGACAAGTCAATTCTTAAAAAATAATCTCCACTATCTGCTTCGCTAGGAAATCCAATTCCTTGTCCGTATGGTGCTCCGTTTGGAGGAATACCATCGCCTACTAAGTATCCTTGATATCCATTGCCATCAGGAGTAACAAATACAGTGTCTGCTGTTATCTGATCATCGGCTAATAAACTGTCATAGTCAGTACTAACGATTTCAATTTCGCCTGAGTCACCTAACTGTAGTGTATAGAACTGTATAGTAGAATACCCACTAAGTGGAACATCAACTTCTGCTTGTGCAATAACAGCTTCGTTGATTTGCATTTCTTTTTCGTATGTACTAAGTACATCTCTAAGTGTATCAGCACTGCCTTCTTCTGCAGGCAAATCTAAAATATCTTTGTATTCTTGCGAATCTAGTATTTGCTTTGCACGTAATCTATACAAATGTGGATACCAAGTTTGACTAAATCCTTCTGCTGCCCGTGTTACTTCGTCTACAACGTAAAAACGTTTTAGTGCAACATTGTAATCATTAGCAGCATACTCGTCTATCATGTGTGGTAGTTCTATTACATCGCCTGCCATAATTTTTCTGCCTAGCGTTTTTACACTACTATTAATATGTATGGTCATAAACAATGTGTCGTTTTGTAAAAACAATCCAAACTGACTTAGATCAAAGTCTTGATCTTGTAGGTTGTAATGTCCTCTAATGGTGTAAATGTCTTTGTCGTATTTGCGATCTCTGTTTTCTAAAAATAACAAGTCTTGAATGTTGGTTTCTTTAACAACATCGTAAACAGGTTGTTCAGCAGTTGCATCATCTTCTAATGTATTCTTTGGACCAAGATATTTGTGTATATTAAAATCTGTTCCTCCTACAGTAAATTGTTCATAGACAATGCCGTCTAGGAAGGAATAGTCTTTTGTTTTTTGCGGTCTATATAAACTAAGTCTTGGCATATGTATATTTAGCATAAATACTATTGGAGACAAACAATGGCTGAACTTACAACACAAAAACAAGAAGTATTTGATTACGTAACTGCATTTTTAGGCGGAGGCATGATAGATGTTGAACTTGATCCTATACACTATGAAACTGCACTAGGAAAAGCAACTGCACGATACAGACAACGCAGTGAAAACAGTGTTGAAGAAAGTTACATTACTCTTGCACTAACAGAAGATGTTAATGCATACACACTCCCTAATGAAATAATAGAAGTACGTAAAGTACATAGACGTAGCGTAGGAAGTAGATTAGGCGGCAATAGTGGTGGAACAACCTTTGAACCATTTAACCTTGCTTATACAAACACATACTTGTTAGCAGGTAGTGGCATTGGCGGCCTTGCTACATATGATTTCTTTGCTCAACAACAAGAACTAGTAGGAAGAATGTTTGGTAGTTTTATCGAATTTGTTTGGAACACTAGTACAAAAAAACTAACTATATTAACAAGACCAAGAGCTGAGGAAGAAGTATTGCTATATTGTTATAATCACAGACCTGACTTTGAGTTGTACAAAGACTACAAAGCATTTCAGTGGATTAAAGAATATACTCTTGCCAACTGTAAATATATGTTAGGTGAAGCACGTAGTAAGTTTGCTACTATTGCTGGACCAGGTGGCGGAACTACGCTAAATGGTGATACGTTAAAATCCGAAGCTCAACAGGAAATGGAAAAACTTGACAACGACTTGGCTATGTCTGTTGCAGGTGGTGTTGGCTACGGATTTTTAATTGGATAATAAATTTAATAATATCAAAAAAGTAATAGCAGGTGGTTGTAGTTTTACAGCAGGCTCTGAACTTGCTGACGAGTCTTGGGATCGCAATCATAAAGGAATATGCTACGAGTTGAGTCATACAGCATGGCCAAACTTGCTTCAACAAAAAATGTTTACTAATGCAACAGTTGATAATACTGCTGTACCAGGTGCTGATTATGGAAGTATAGTTAGACGTATAATATACCAAACCCGCCGCCAATTAAAAATACACAAGCCAGAAGATATTGTTGTAGTTGTAATGTGGACAAGTATTTTACGTAGAGAATATCCTAGTATATATCCTACAGGCAGAAAAATAAAAACTCATGAAGATAGATTTTTAACTTCATTGCCATCAGACGGCGACGGCAAAACTAAAGGTTATTCAAATGCAATGTTGTACATGAGAAGACAAATGTGGGCGTCAGAACATCTAACACGAACAAACGTAGAGTTTTATGCTAGGCGTGACACGCACGATAATCATGTATATTATCCACTACAGCAACTTGAATATTTAACAAACTGGCTCGAGAATCATAATATTAAATATTTTTTTACATCGGCGTTTAACGATATACAACCAGAGTTATTAAATCAAGATAATATTTTTTTACAAGACATGGTTGGAAGATTAAATCTTCCTAATAATATACACACCGAAGATAGCCTTGGATTTTACGATTGGGCAACAAAGTTTAAATACGAAAAAGGAAAAGAATCAGAACATCCTCTCGAACAAGCACACAACGATTGGGCAGATCTTTTTTCAAAATGGATATTGACAAAATGTAAATAGTATGTTACATTTAAATTATGAAAAAGAAGTTATTAGTAATAGGCCATGGAAGACATGGTAAAGACACTGTATGCGAAATTCTGCGAGACGAGTACGGTTATACATTTGAAAGCAGCAGTAAGTTTTGCTCAAAGTTGTTCATCTATGATAACTTAAAGGACAAATATGGATACGCTAATGAAGAAGAGTGTTATGCTGACAGGCATAACCACAGAGCAGAATGGTATGATGCTATCTGCGATTATAATGTTCCTGATGCAGCGACTCTAGGTAGAGAAATGTTTGATGCCTATGATATCTATTGTGGGCTACGCAACAAACGTGAATTCTTTGCAATGCAAAACACAGGTGTATTTGATTACTGTATCTGGGTTGATCGCAGCAAATACCTGATGCCTGAGTCAAAAGACAGCATGAGTCTTGAACAATGGATGGCAGATTTTACTATAGACAACAACGGAACGTTGGATGATCTTTGGTTTAATATTAGACAGCTAATGAGTTATATACATACTTAACCCCTAAAAACCGCCTTTTTTACCGGTGATCTGCTAAATACTTGTAAGTGAAACACTTTACAGGAGAAAATTAAAATGGCATTAACTTCACCAGGTGTAGAGGTCAGCGTTATTGATGAGAGTTTTTACACTCCAGCAGAACCAGGCACAGTACCTATAATATTTGTCGCAACAGGCGAAAATAAACTAAACGGCGCAGGAACTGGTATTGCACCAGGAACTCAAAAAGCCAATGCAGGTAAACCATACCTACTAACATCGCAGCGAGATCTAGTAGATACATTTGGCGATCCTACATTTTATACAGATGCTAACAACAATCCTATTCATGGCGGAGAGCAAAATGAATACGGACTTCAAGCAGCATATTCATACCTAGGCGTAAGCAATAGAGCATATGTAGTAAGAGCAGATATTGACCTTACAGCGATATCAGCTAGTTCAACGCCAACTACTGCAAATCCTGCAGATGGTACTTATTGGTTAGATACTCAAGTAACAAAGTTTGGTATCTTTGAATGGAACGGTAGTGCGCAGTCAGCGACTAATAAAGTTGGTCAAACATTTACTAACAAAACACCAACTGTTATTACCGATGCAACACAAACATCAGGTTCATCTCCTTATGCTCCAAAACAATCAGTTGGCGCTATTGGCGATTACGCAGTTGTAGCTGTTTCAACTATTATACGTACATGGTATAAAAACACAACAGGTGCATGGGTAGAAGTAGGCAGTGCAAACTGGAAAGGCAGTTGGCCTTCAGTAACAGGTACAGCAGGTACACCGACATTTACAGCAAGTAATACTATTACTATTGGATCTGCAGAAGGTCTTAGTGTAACAGTTGTACTATCTGGAACTAGTCTTGCTTCAACAGTAAGTGATATTAATACAGCATTAGGTGCTGTTGGAATCACTGCAGAAGCAATAGATAACAGATTAGCATTTAAAAATACTGGTGCAACACATTCTAACATCGTTCTTGGTAACGGTACAGGAACACCACTAACTGATGCAGGTATTGTTGCTGGAACATATTATCCACCAGCACATCAAGCAACTGCTCACACAAGTGTTCCAGAATGGAAAACAGCAGATTCAGCATCACGTCCAACAGGAAGTGTATGGGTTAAAACAACTACACCAAACAGTGGTGCAGATTGGAAAACAAAAGTATGGAATGGTTCAACTGAACTATGGGATGCAGTAAGCACACCGATTTATACTTCAAACTCAGCAGCATTAGCTGGCTTAGATAAAACAGGTGGCGGCGCAAACTTAACAACGCTTAATGTTTATGCAATGGCAAATGTTACAGAAAATGCAACAAACCTAGCTAACTTTACTCTTTTCAAACGTAATGCTAATGGCGCAACAACTATTACTAGTGGTGTAGTCGACAGTACTACATTTACAAGTGGTACTAATGATTTTACTATTAGTGAAACAGTAAAAGGAAGCGCAACATTAAGTACACCAGTAACTATTTCATTTAGTGCAACAGGTGCTACAACTGATGCAGAGTTAATGGCAGCAGCTATTAATACAGCAGGATTAACTAATGTTACTGCTAGTGTTGATTCAACTAATAGAGTTGTAGTATCACATGCTATTGGTGGCGACATTAGATTTGTAGATGGTGCAAACACACCATTAGCTGACGCATTTACTGCTTGGAACTACTCAACAAAATCAGGAACTGTAAACTTTTATGATAGTCCAAACGGGTTGTCAGGTGCATATATTGCAACACTTTGGAAAGAACTAACTTATACAGCAAGTAATGATGCTCCAACTGCTCTTGCAGCTGACGGCGCATTATGGTATAGTAGTGTTGTTGATGAAGTTGACATTATGGTACACGATGGCGATAAGTGGGTTGGATATTTGAATACTGATTCACCGTATTACGATGTTACACCTGGAAATGCTCCAGACGCAAGCGGTCCAATCGTTGCTGCATCTGAACCAGTTGATGGCGACCGTGCAGATGGTGGCAATCTTGTAACTGGCGATATTTGGGTTAGTACAGCAGATTTAGAAAACTTCCCAAGAATCTATCGTTGGAATAATACACTAAACAGTTGGGTTGAACTTGATACAACAGATCAAACAACTGAAAACGGTGTACTATTTGCAGATGCACGTTACAACACAGCAGGTGCAAACAGCAGTACTGAAGGCGATATTGTTGACATGATTACTAGTAACTATGTCGATGTAGATTGTCCAGATCCAGCACTATATCCAAAAGGTATGTTGCTATGGAACCTACGTAGAAGCGGATTCAACGTTAAACGCTTTGAGCGTAACTATGTCGACTTAGCAGCAGACAACGAACGCTTTGGCGACGAATCAATGTCAGCATATTATCCACACCGTTGGGTTACAGAATCAGCTAACGAAGCAGATGGATCTGGTAGCTTTGGTCGTAAAGCACAGCGTAAAGTTGTAGTACAAAAACTACAAGCAATGCTAAACGAAAATCAAGATATTCGTGACAATGAATCACGTATCTTTAACTTGATGTCAACACCAGGTTATCCAGAGCTAATCGGAGAAATGATTACACTAAACTATGACAGAGGCCTAACAGCATTTGTTATTGGTGATTCACCTTTCCGTTTAACACCGGATGCAACTTCACTTAACGAATGGGCAACCAACGTTAATACAGTTGTTGAAGATAATGACAACGGACTTGTAAGTAGAGATGAATACTTAGGTGTTTATTATCCAAGTGGTTTCACAAGCGATAATGCAGGTAACAATGTTGTTGTTCCAGCATCGCATATGGTACTACGTACATTTGCACTTAATGACCAAGTTGCTTATCCATGGTTTGCACCAGCAGGTACAAGACGTGGCGGAGTTACAAACGCAACTTCAACAGGTTACATTAGTAACGAAGGCGAATTTGTTGCATCAGCACTAAACGAAGGACAGCGAGATACATTGTATCAAAACAACGTTAACCCTATTACATTCTTAACAGGTGCAGGGCTAGTTGTATTTGGACAAAAAACTCGTGCAAGAAATGCAAGTGCTCTTGATAGAGTTAATGTTGCAAGACTTGTAGTGTACTTACGTAGTCAGTTGAATCAGTTGACAAAACCATATCTATTTGAACCAAATGATAAAATCACACGTGATGAAATCAAAGCACAAGTAGAAAGTTTAATGGTTGAACTAGTGGGACTAAGAGCTCTATATGACTTCTTAGTTGTGTGCGACGAATCAAACAACACACCAGCGAGAATTGATCGAAATGAACTATATGTAGATATTGCTATTGAACCAGTCAAAGCAGTAGAGTTTATATACATACCATTGCGTATCAAAAATACAGGAGAAATCGCAGGATTATAAATCATTAAAGTAGGGGGAAAATAAAATCCCCCTACAAATGATAAATACATGTGATAAGGAGAAACATAGATGGCAATCTCAACTCTATTAAATTTAACAGTACCGTTAGCAAACGATACTAGTGCAAGCAGTCAGGGTCTGCTAATGCCTAAACTACAATACCGTTTCCGAGTAACATTGGAAAACTTTGGTATTACAGGCAACACAACTGAATTAACAAAACAGGTTATTGATGCAACCCGTCCAAATATATCATTCCAACAAATACCGATTGATGTTTACAACAGTAAAATTTATATGGCAGGCAAGCACGAATGGCAAGCAGTTACAATGAACTTACGTGACGATGTTAACGGAAACGTACAACGTTCAGTAGGCGAGCAACTACAGAAACAGTTTGATTTCTTTGAACAGTCTAGTGCTGCTACAGGACAAGACTATAAGTTTACACAACGTATTGAAGTACTAGACGGCGGCAACGGCGCTAATACTCCAGCTGTACTTGAAACTTGGGAACTATATGGTTGCTATTTAACAAGTGTTGACTACGGATCAATGAGTTACTCAGCAAACGATGCAATGACAGTAGCTCTTAATATTCAATATGACAATGCTGTACAACTTAACGTAGGTGTTGGAACGCCTAATAACTTCCAAGATCGAAATACTGAAACAGGCACAGGTGCCACAGGCGCTGCCGCTCTTTAATACTAACTAAGAGATTGCTTGACTTCTAAGGAGCCCAATGGGCTCCTTATTTGTTATGTGCGCTGTTTAAATATAAGATAAATACTTTATGCCGTTAAATAGAAACTTTGATAACTTTACTAATTTTGATACCAACAAAGGTATAATGGGTGACTTTACTCACGCCTCAAACTTGTATCGTCGCAATAACTTTAGACTTGCGCCTAAAGTCAAATTCTTATATCATGTTGTAATAGATGTAAATCCAATAGCGTTACAATCATTAGGAAACAATGTTAGTAACTTATTAAACAAACGAGAGTTTAATATATTAGCATCATCTGCTGATTTACCAAACTACGATATTAATACCGAAACAATAAATCAATATAATAGAAAAAAAGTAGTTCAAACAAGAATAAACTATAATCCTGTTAATATTGAGTTTCATGATGATGCTGCTGGGCTAACAACATTATTGTGGGAAGCCTATTATAGATATTATTATGAAGACGGCAACTATGCTGATCAAGGAACTCGTCCACGTGCATATCAAACTGGCTTATACGATAGTGAGCCACAGAATACTTATAGACACGGTTTTAACAGATCCGGCAAAACATATCCATTTTTTAATAGTATAACTATACACCAACTACATCATCAAAATACTGATAGTCATTTTACTAGTTTTACACTTGTTAATCCTCTTATATCTGGCTGGGAACATGATAGAGTAGATCAATCAGATGCTTCTGGTATAATGAAAAATACTATGCGTGTTGATTATGAAACAGTATTATACGATAGAGGTTATACCGGAGATGATAATCCAGCAGGATTTGCAGATAACGCACACTATGATAAATCGCCAAGTCCGTATATTAGTACAGGATCGGGTAGTGATACAACAGGAATTGAGAATGGTTGGACTAAGGTATTTGCTGATATATTTTTAGACATATTAGGAATAACTGAGTTTAATACCGAACAGCAACGTAACCTAAGATCTCCATTTGTAACTAATCCAGTTACAACAGATAACAGAGTTCCATTTAATAGTAATACATTCTTTCCACAAAGTTCAACTCAGACAGCTATAACTACAGCCTTTTTTGATGCAGCATTTGAATCAACAATATCTCAAAGAGAGTTACAAAATAGTACTATTAAGCAAAGAGACTTGGCCAGGAATGCTCTTCGAAACTATGCAATAGCACAAGGATCATCAAACTCATTTAATGATAACGGCCAGCTGTTTGATAATTTAAATGCAACCCAACAACTACAACTACAACAGGCAGTTGTTGATAACTATAGAGTAGACCCAACACTACAAGGTGCAGCATTTACTAGCACTCTTGAGAATATTATAGGTGGCTAAATGAGTAGTATAACTGATAAAAGTATTAATAAATCATCTGATAGTGCAGCAGAGGTAAAATCATTCTTTGATAGATATTTTTCAAAATCGATATCGATTACAAGCAATGAAGTTGATAGTGTATTAGGATTTTTTAAAAAAAGAAAGTTTGAAGATAATGCAGCTATTGCTGTAACTACAGTATTATTGCAACAAGCTAAATCTGAAAATAAAAATATATTTGAGTTATTAGATAGTTTAAAAGGTTTAGATGAGGTAAAACTTAGTCAGCTGGTAGCTGCTATTTTGAATAATAACAGAAGCAAAGTAAGTGCTCTTGGTTACACAACAGATTATCAGATTGTAACATACGAAAATAGAAACGTTGTATTGTAATGTCGAGGTTTGCACAAGGCAAGTATACATTAAAAAACCCTGAAAAATATGTAGGCGGCAGAACTCCTACTTATAGAAGTAGTTGGGAATTTGCTTTTATGCGTATGTGCGATACAAACGAAAATATAACAAAATGGGCTAGTGAAGCAGTTCGTATTCCTTATAGAAATCCACTAAGTGGAAAACACACTATATATGTTCCTGATTTCTTTATAGTATACAATGATCGTACAGGTAAACAACACGTTGAACTAATAGAAGTCAAGCCAGCAAATCATACATTTAAAGAACAACTAGGCAACAGCAAAGTAAACAAGTTACACTATGTTGTTAATCAAGCAAAATGGGCAGCAGCTAGAGGTTACTGTAAACAAAAAGGAATGCTATTTAGAGTTGTTAACGAAGGAGATATTTTCCATCAAGGCAAACGTAGATAAATAATAGTAGCATATTATAGGTGTTATTATGACAAAGAAACTTGAAGAAATGTTGAATCTTCCAGATAACGAAGATATTAAACAAGAAGTACAACAACAGGCAGTTGTTGCACAAGAAGAAACTTTTAGAGATATTGCAGAGTTTGACAAGATTGCAAGTGCATTGCCAGCTGTTAAAGGACTTGGCCAAAAAGCAGACGACGAACTCGAAGACATTGCATCACGTGCATTGGAAGCATATGACGATTTAATGGATTTAGGAATGAATGTTGAATCACGTTACGCAAGCAGAGTATTTGAAGTTGCTGGCGGAATGCTTAAAACATCATTAGATGCTAAGGTTGCTAAAATGGATAAGAAACTAAAAATGATTGACTTGCAACTTAAAAAAGAAAAAATGGACAAAGATAGTAACCCTGGCGATGGCGGCGTAGTTAACGGGGAAGGATATGTTGTCTCAGATCGTAATAGCCTTTTAGAGAAGTTAAAAGGCATGAACAATGATAAATAGTAACATAACGTAGGATACAATAATGAAAAACTTTGCTGATTATTTGACTGAAAGTAAAAAAACATACGAGTTCAAGATTGGTGTAGCTGGTGAGCTGCCTGAAAACTTTGAAGATATGCTTGAAACCAGTTTACAAAAATACGGATGCTCGCAAATTGCAGCTGGTAAAAAAACACCAATACAAGAACGTCCACTAGACTTTCCACAGTTAGAAAACTGCGAAGCTACATACTTTGAAATAAGTTGTACATATCCAACAACAGTGCAAGTACTTCAAGAGTACATCGGACAGTGTTGCGGAGTCAAACAAAGTCATATTATTGTACGTAATCCAAATGAGCCACAAGAGCTGTATCAAGAAGAAGTGTCTTCTGATGTATATGTTGCAAAGCTAACAGTTGAAGAACTCGAAGGCGAAAGCGCACAGGATATGGCAGGCGAAAATAGAGTAATGGACCTGCTGAAAGAATTAGAGACAGCTCGTAAAGAACAGTCAGGAGACTAATATGAAAAAAGTAAACGAAGCTAATATGAACATTAGTGTAAATGGCGAAAGCGCATCGGAAGTATCAGAACTACTGCGCATTATGCAACTAGCAGGTTCTGATGCAAAAGAAGTTGATATTGATGATATTAATCAAAAAATGTTACCGAGTCCAGAAGATGACGGCCCGTGTGATGTATGTGGAGGCGATCATGGTCCTTCAGATCTTATGGCAGGCTGCGGCGGCAAGTCGTCAAGTGAAACAATGGCAGACACTATCAGAATGATTTCAAAAGAAGAAGATGATTATGATGGTAACTTTGGTGATGCAACTACAGAACCAGATGACGAATATATGAGATCAAATGCAGGCGATGTAAGTGACATGATTCCAAGTGGTGACGACTTACACAAAGAAAAAGGATCATATCCAGCAACAGCAGGTGGCGACAATCCAATGAATACTAGAGAAAGTATTCATGCAATGCTTACAAAAGCACTTGCTGAAAAACAAGCATCAAAAGAGCCAAAGCCAGACTTTCCAGACTTAGATGGCGACGGCAACAAAGAAGAGCCAATGAGTCAAGCTATTGCACAGCGTGATGGCGAAGATGAAGACGAAGACAAAAAGTCTAAAGGTATCAAAGCAATGATTGATGCTGGTAACAAAAAAGCAGATGCAGAAGTTGCTGAATATGATGTTCCAAGTAACTTTGAAAACAAGCACAAAGACATCAACAATCTTGGACGCAAAATGATGGACATGAGTTCAAATATGTCAGGAACTGATGATACTAGTTTAATGAT
>Ga0228614_1000016_pt1 | contig 137027 bp, 119 predicted proteins | sample 15DmetaG_FD_190531 | JGI IMG/M metagenome (GOLD analysis project Ga0228614, IMG submission 190531) | Seawater microbial communities from Monterey Bay, California, United States - 15D | ecosystem: Environmental > Aquatic > Marine > Coastal | place: USA: California | collected 2016-10-13
AGACTCAACCTTTTCTATTTGATTTGCTAGGTCAGTAAGTGATTTATTGAGCCCTCAAGTTTTTTCTCAAGACTTAACGATTCAAATTTCAGCTTCACTAAAACTGGAAGGATAAAGCTCCAAACACTCAGAAAGGTTTTTTCAAGCTTTTAGTTCTTCACAGAATCTTCACAAAATTTTCTTGAAAACTGGATTTTTTTCTTGTTTTTCCAAAACGCTTATAGACTTTACCAGGCTCATTCCGGCATTCGTCATAGTAGACAAAAGTCTATAAAAAATGACCTTTTCTTTCGTTTTTACTTTTTGTAAAGATAGTACTAAATCATTTATTTTATCAGAAAAATCCTTGTCTTCAACTTGTTTTTTGTTGTGGACATTTTTGTTGTCTACTCACTTTTTATTTTCATCAATAATAAGAAAATCTGCCATAATACTTAATTAACAAATAATTATATTTTTATAATCCATCAGTCCTTCGGACAGCTTCCTTTCATACGAAAGGAAGCATTACTACAAACCTTTTCTTCCTCCCCCTTCCTTTCGTATGAAAGGCAAGGGGCTGGGGGATGGATTATAATTATCCCTTTTGACTTTTAGAAACCCTATATACTTCTTCTAGACTCGTTAATCCATTGAGTGCCTTCATTATTCCATCTTGCTCTAATGATATCATTCCATCTTTTATTGCTTGCTTGTTTATATTAAAAGCAGAAGCACCTGAAAGAACCATCTCTTTTACTCCTGGTGTTATTTCTAGTACCTCATATAATCAAACCCTTCATTTATATCCATTTCCATCACACTCATCACATCCTACTGGTCCATAAAAGGTCGGACTTTTTAATTTATCTCAAACCCTTAAAGAAAGTTCTGTTTTGTCTGTAATATTAATGGCATTCTTTATGTTAGACAGTGTGTCATGTCCAAGTTCATTTAGTGGTATTTGCTTTTTACAGCTACAAAGTTTTTTTACCAATCTTTGTGCAATAATGGCATTCACAGAGGCTGGAATCAAGAATGGTTGTACTCACATATTGAGTATTCTGGTTATGGTTTCTGATGCATTATTTGTATGGATAGTAGACAAAACTAAATGCCCTGTCAAAGATGCTTCGATAGCAATATCAACCGTTTCTTTATCTCTCATCTCTCATACCATTATGATATCAGGATCTTGCCTAAGTGCTGTTCTGAGTCCATTTGCAAATGTATATCATATTCCTGGTTTTACTTGTGACTGACTAATTCCATCAACCTGGTTTTCTACTGGATCTTCTAGTGTCATTATATTTACTCCTATTTTATTAAGCACGGTAAGAGCAGAGTAAAGTGTGGTCGACTTACCAGAACCCGTTGGTCATGAAGTAAGTATAATACCATTTGGAAGAGAAATTGCTTTTTTTACTAGATCAAGATTTCTTCCATCTATTCCTAGTTGAGTCAGCTTAGGAATGGTTTTACTTTTATCAACAATTCTCATAACCACCTTTTCCCCATGTACAGTTGGAAGAGTAGAAACCCTCAGGTCTAGCGACTTCCCTTCTATAGTTTTACTAATTCTCCCATCTTGTGGTATTCTTGATTCATCAATTTTTAAATCCGAAAGTATTTTAAATCTTGCAACGATTCCACTGTGAAGAAAAGACTGGTATTCAAGTATTTCTCTGAGTTCACCATCTAGCCTATATCTTAACCTTACATAAGAACTTAATGGTTCAATATGAATATCTGAACAATCTCATAGAACAGCCGCTAAAATAATATAGTCAGCAATTTTTTGAATATTGTCTCACTTATATACTAAATCTTTTAACTGTTCTATTACTTCCTTATAGTTCATGGTATACTTGTTAATATAATTATCCCCCCTATCTGCCTTTCAGGCATCTTTCCTGCAAGAGAGAAAGAAAAAATGTAGTGTCCCCTTTCTCCCTTAGGGGAAAGGGTTAGGGATAGGGGGCACTTTACTTGATCAGTTGTTTTCTATATGAAGAAAATATTACATCATAATCAACCACTCTTTTATATAACTCCTCTAGGTCTTCTTTTCTCCTTAATGCGACTCTAATGGAAGCAATGTCTTTCGATATTTCATTGATATATATATTTGCATTTTTAAGCTTATTGATAATTTGAGGTCTAATCTTAGTATCTTTTAATCTTACATTGATATCTTTTTTCAATTCATCATAGCTGCTAAGTGTGTCCTTTATAAAACCTTCTAGCTTATATTGAGGAAATCCTTTCACATAAAAGTTTAGCTTCACCTCTACCTCTATTTTTTCATCTCACTGAGTTCTTTTTAGAAATCATACAAAATCTTCTTCATCTCTGGTTTTATCTGAAGAGTCTATATATTCCTCCATTTTTAAAACCTCTACATCAATAATTTGATTTTCATAAATATTATACTTACTAAAACCTGGATAGGTTTCTTTACGGTTATCTCATTCTAATATTATTTTTCTTCCATTTTTATTTAAGAAGGTATCCTTATATATTTTTATATCTTTGTCTTCTAAGTAAATCTTTCCTACATTTTCCACAAAGTGTAAGAAGTTTATAATACCTTCTTTGTTTCCTGTAAGAGTCAGTTTAACCGGAATATAAAACAAGTTTGTCTCAAGGGATTTTTCATTCTCTTTTTGAGATGCAAAGTAATCAATTAAAACTAAGTTCTTTATTCCTATTGAATCCGTGTATGATAAATTAAATGTTTCTAGAAGCGATTCAATGTAGTTAATAAACTTAAAGTCGGTAAGAGAGTCATCGTCTGTTGGGTTATACGTGTCAGAATAAGAAGGGAAAATATGAACTATTTTTTTATCTCTCTTATTTAAAATATCTTTTACTTCGTCACTATTGAGTTCTCTTTTTTTTGCTTCTAGAAAATCACTAAATTTTTGAAAATCATTATTTTGAAGGTTTTCTAAATAAAAATCTTTTTCTATACTCTTTAAGACCTCTGTTACATATGAGTTTTTCTCTAAGCTGTTACTGAGTGCTTGAAATTCTTCAAATGTAATCCCCGACTTATCAACCATTTGTATGGAATCAAAAAGACCTCTAGTTTCGTCTTTCTTTTGCTCTAAAGAAATAATCTTAGGGTAAAAAAAGGAAATTAAAAAATAGAGCAATATAACCAACAATAATGTATAGAAAAATACATGTATTATTACAGAGTTTCGTTGTCTGTTTGTCATTTTCATAGATAAGGTCTTTATAAAGATAAATTATTTGTTGTGTACTTCAATTTTAGATAAAACGTAGTTTTGTTTGTAAAGCCCGTAGAGTCTCAAATTATATTTTCAGATGAAAAGATCTTTTGTCTATCTAAAACCATAAATGTATCAGAGTTTTTTTCTATAAAGTTCAGAAAACTATTCGCAATAGTGATTGATGTTCCCTTTATAAATAAATCATCTGTTCCATCAAACCCCTTTATTTCATCTTCATATCAAGCGGAGAATGCTTCACACCTTGCCTTTAAAATATTTTCCTTATTTATTTCTATGTCGTAACACAGGATTTTATCCTTCTCTATTGGCTCAAACGTGTTTTTTAGAGTATCAAACTCCTCAAGTATTTCTAATACTGGTAATTTTGACTCTGTTTTGTCAGATAAGAATATAATCTCTTTTGTTTTAAGAAAATTTTCTAACTTATAGAGTTGTTCTAGTATTGAAATAATTTCCGTTACTTGACTCCCCTTGCTCTTCTCTAGTTGATTTTCATATTCTTTATGTAATGAAGTAACAGAGGAACAAAAAGTATTTGTATTTTCAATATTTCATAAAAATATTACACAAAAAGGATCTAATATATTTGAATCTTTTATATTTTCATTTTCTTGAATAAATATATACCCATATAAAAAGGCTAAGAGTAGAAGTAATATCCAAAAAGTATTTTGAGCAAACTTTCCTACTATAGACAAGTAATAGAATATATCCTTCTCTTGAGAGTCAACCATACCTTTTACTTCCTTTTTTAATTCAGAGTCATCATTAAACTCTTCAAATATATTTGAAGTATCTATTTCTTCCTCTGTTTTAGTTTCTGTTTCTAAAGACATTTATTCTTTATTAAGAAATAATCTCTATAAGATTACCATACTTTCATTCTCTGGACCAAAAAAAAGACTTTACATTGTAAGGTCTTTATTTTTACTGTATTTTAATAAAAAATCCCTCCCCCTCGTACCTCGGGTACTCCCTTTGAAAAAGGGAGAAAAATAAGAAAGATTTAATCATTCAAAAATCTCCCTTTTTCAAAGGGAGTACCTGCAACGTAGTGAAAGGGGAGGGATTTTTCTAGGTGTTCTTTTCAAGAATTTTTATAAACTTTTCTGAACTTCATTGTTTTATATTTATCTCTGGTGGAAAAGCGTCAAAGAAGGCCCTTCACCATGTGGTAGAAAAAATTCTATCGTCTAATAGCACTACTAATCCGGTATCATTTTTACTTCTTATGAGCCTTCCAAATCATTGTTTTAGCTTTATAATTGCTTTTGGCATTGAGTACTGTGAAAATGGTTCTTCAAAAAATACGCTTCTTGCTTGAAATATTGGGTCTGTAGGGACTAAAAAAGGGAATTTATGAATAATTAAATACTTCAAATCATCTCAAGACATATCAATTCATTCCCAAAAACTATCGGTTCCCAATAGGATAGAGTCTTCAGGGCTCTCTAAGTAAGACCTCATAAGTTTCGCCTTACTTCAACCAATAGATTGAGCATATAAATGTATCCCTTCTTTCTTTAAATCCATATTATTACTCGTATAGATTTGCCTTATCATATTAAAGCTGGTTAATAAGGTTAAGGTCCTTCCTCTTACAGCAATGTAAAATTTTCACAAAAAATCTATAATTTGCTTTGAATTATTTTTTATACTTCAAAGGTCATTTGGAATGAAAAGTGTCGCCTGGTTTTTATAGTTAAAGTCACTTTCATATGAATAAAAGTCAAAGTTATCTAAGTATAATATCTTCTTCAGGTAGTCAAAACTATCTCATATTTTTAGTGTTGCAGAAGTAAGAGTGACTGAATGTATTTTGTCCCATAGATTCATCTGGAGATAGTCCCCAGGATTTAATAGTGTATATTCCAAAATAACCCCCTGATTATCATTAAATGTCAAAATTCTAATGTACTCTTTGTCTCCTTTTTTGTCTAGAATGATTTTTATTAGGTCAAGATAAGCCTTTAGGGATAGTATTTCTCTTGAAAAATCATATTCTTCCGTAGTAGACAAAAAGTCTATTATGGACAGAAAGTTTGATTCTATTTTTTTTGACAAGGTCTCAAGTTCTAACTCTCCGAAAAAGTCCTCTTTGAGAAGTGCTACTTTATAATTTGATTTATCACTTACTTTCGAGTGAATATAAGAAAAACAGTAATCAAAAATAACCCCCAAGTCTGAAAGAAGTTTTTCTTTTGGGTTAATGAATTTAATTTTTTTTATTTCTTTCTTGTCACACATGGCTTCAATATATTTAAACACATCCTCTAGATTCCTCATGTTTAATTTATTTCTTAGTGATTCTGTAATAGAATCTTCGACATTATGTGCCTCATCTATAACGAGGTTGTCTATATTTCACAAAACGCTTGTTTCCCCCTTTAGGTCTGAAAAAAGTAGAGAATGATTAATGACAATAATATTTGCCGTGTCTAACTTCTTTCTTGCTTTATACAAAAAATCATATGGTTTATATTCAGCATCCTTTTCTGTGAAAGAAAAAATATCTGAACTCACAAACCTAAGGAAAGAAAACTCTTTTCCATAATAACTCAGCTCATCGAGCTCTCAATACTGAGTCTCAAATAACCATAAAGTTATTTTAGACAAAAAGCATACTTTTTCATAGGTTACATCCCTTAAAACAATTTCATCAAAAAATCACTTTATACTTAAGTAGTTTTTTCTTCCCTTGAGTTTGGTATAATTAAAGTCAAATGGAAGGTGTTTTTTAAGATACTCTAAGTCCTTAAAGTAGAGTTGGTCCTGAAGTGCTTTTGTTTTGGTAGAAATAAAGACCTTTTCCCCTGACTTTACTGAATGTGTTATGGATGGTATAAGGTATGCAAAACTTTTTCATAACCCAGTTGGCGCCTCTATAACTGATTTCTTTGATCTTTTGAGAGTGTTAGATACAACGTCTAACATCTTTGCCTGATTTTCTCTTATTTCTATCTTAGGTAAGCCATGAAACATAGTGGACAGATCGTTGTCTAACTTTGTGTCCATTATAAAGTCATCTTCATCTATATGTTTTCATACTACTTTTAGTATGCTTTTTTTGAATTTTATAAAGTCTATCTCATGCGTAGAATTATGAAAGATATATTCTTTGAGATATACTATGTTTTTATCACTTGAACTATTAAAAATATAGTATACTAATTCTTTTTTCTTTTTCGTTAATCATTCAAATTTTTTTATAAGAGCTTCAAACAAAGAAATAGTAGCAGATACGTCATTTGCTGCCCTATGAGCTCATGAAAATTCTATTTTAAAAGATTTACAAAGCATTTCTAAATTGAGAGATGCTTCATTAAATGATAGGAAGTTTGCGAGAAAAAAAGTATCAAGCACAATGTTATTCCTTATATCAATTCCTTTTTCTATGAAAAAGTCTCTGTCAAAATAAACATTGTGTCATAAAACTGGGCAGTCTCATATAAAAGCCAATACTTTATCTTTTAGTTCATCAAGAAATGGGGCATATTCTACATCCGAATCAAAAATGTTAGTTATGTTAGATATGAGGCTTGGTATTTCTCTTTTTGGGTTTACAAAAGTTGAAAAAGTTTCTATTATTTCGAACGTTTTTTCATCAAACTTCGTCATTGCTATTTCAATAATCTCATCGTTATATTTATCTAGTCCTGTAGTCTCTAAGTCAAAACAAACAATCATTTGTCTATAAATAATTTGATATAAATAAGTACTTACATATAATAAGAATATATTAATAATTAACAAAAATAAATGAAAAAGCTCATATTGCTTTTATCCACTTTTACTATTTTGATCCTCAATGGAATGAGTTCCATATCGTTTTGAAGTGAGGAAATTATTTCTGAAAATAGTAATGAACAAATTCAAAAAGCTGAGCTTATATACACTTATATTCTGGAGCTAAATGATCAAATAGATCTTTTTAAAGAAAAGTATAGTATAAACCCAAGTGAAAACCTGAAGAAAGAAATTCGAGAACTCAACCATATGTCTTATATTTTGAAATCTATTCAAACAGGTGAAATTGATGAAAGTACTTGAAAGGAAGCTATTCCTCTTGTGATAGAAAGGCTTAAAAAAAGTAAAAACAATATAAAAAATATATTACAAAACGAAAAAAACAGCTTTGAAAGAAATTTAAAAAAGAAAAAGGAAGGTTTTTCAAAGCTATGAGAAAAGGTGAGTAAGCAACTGGATGAAATAATAAGGCAAATTTTTAGGGTCATGAAAAAAAGAGGTTTTGGTAAGGATGGGATATGAGAAAGAGAAGAAAAAATAATGAAATCAATTAACGTTCTTTTTAAAGAAAATATTAAACTTCAGCGTTTTTGAAAACAAGAATTCCATTCTGAAAAAGAAATGAAGGTTAAATTCTTAAGAATACTCAAAAATATAAAAAGAGAAATGCTTATTCTTAAAAAAACATGGCTTAATTAGTCATGTTTTTTTAGTCAAATTTTTTCAAATAACCCCTCTTTTTCTCATTTAGAAAGATGCTTATATTCTCAAAAACCTAGTTTTCATAGCTCTATATTTTCTATCCTTATTCTCTTGAGTTTTTTTACTCTGTGTCATACCTTTTCAACCATTCTTCTAATTTGTCTATTTCTTCCTTCTGTTAATATAATAGAAAAAGTTCCTGATGAAATCCTTTTTACTGTTGCTTGTTTTGTCTGTTTTCAAAGTATTACCAGTCAGCTCCCCATTTCTTCTAGAGCTTCATCTTCTATTCTTCAAAATACTTCTACAATATATTCCTTTTGGTGCTCATATCTCGGATGAATTAAATAATTGGTAAGTCTTCCATCATTGGTAAGAAGTATAAGTCCTGTAGTTTCTTTGTCCAGTCTTCATATAGGAAAAACCCTTTCTTTTATGTCCACAATGTCTATTATATTTTCATCTCAAAATTCTGCACAAGTGCTTACTATTCCCCTTGGTTTGTTTATTTTATAGTAGACAAGGTTTTTTTCTTCTTCTATTATAGTGTCTCACATTACTATTTTGTCTTTTTCAGAATCAATACTGTCTCATATTTTTGCAACCTTTCCATTTACCTTTACGAGTCACTTTGAAATATACTCCTCCGCTTTTCTACGAGAACATATTCCTGCTTGTGACATATATTTTTGTAACCTCATTATTGTTTCCATATTTTTTAGTTAGTAATAATTCTTACTTCATTTATTAAATCTATTTCAAACTTTTCTTTCACTTTCTCTTGGGCAAGATTTATTAATTGTAATAAATCTTTATATGTTCATCAATCATTCATAAGAAAGTTTGCATGAAGCGCTGAAAAAGATGCTCATCCAACTTTATATCCCTTTAGTCATACTTGCTCTATGAGATATCAGGCTGTTTGCTCACGTGATGGATTTTTAAAAAAGCTTCCACAGGTATTTCACTTTGGTTGTTTATGTTCTCTAAAATAAATATTATCTACATCACTCGAGTATTTTTCCACCTTTTTAGACAGATCAAATTTTGCACTGACAAGGAAATATTTTCCTTCTTTTAGCTTTAAAACAGAGTTTCTATAAGAAAAAAGCATTTCATTTTTAGACATTATGGACACCTGTCCACTTTCTAAGTCTATAACTGTTGCTTCTATAAAGTTGTTCTCTGTTTCTAATCAAAAACATCCAGCATTTCAGAATACAGCTCATCATACACTTCCAGGTAAACCAATAAACCTATGCCATATTTTTTGTCCATAATCTTTTTCTATTATTTCAGCTATATCTGAAATAATATCATTTGAATAGGATTCTAAAATTTTAGTATCATTATTATATGTCCATCAAGAAAGATTATTTTTTATAATGATTCCATTATATTTATCAAACGCAAAAAGCATATTTGTTCCAGAGGCTACAAATAATACCTTTAAGTTTTCTTTTTTTCAAAACTCAATAACACTTAATAGTCCTTCTATATCATTTTCGCTATTTATCTCAAAATAATACCTAGCTTTTGCAGGGGTTTTAAAGTTAGAAAGATCAGTTATATCTTTGTTTTCTTGTAAGTTCATTATAATATTTTATACTCATTTATTATATTCTAATAAGAGATCCTGTGTAATTTTTTTGTCTACCATTTTGTCTACTATGTCGTTATTTTTCTCTTTCAATGCTAATCTTACATTGGTAGCAGATATGTCTATATCATGTCCATTTATATGAACCTTTGTTTTTTTTCTATCTCGTTCTTTAAAGGAAATATTATATTTTTCCCATTCTTTCATATATTCATGAATACATGTTATAGCATAATCATTTTTGAGGTCTCATCAATAAAAAACGATATCTTTTCCTATCTTCATATCTTCTAGTTGTTTTTGAAAATTTATAGTCCATTGAAAATCACTTGGGTTATCAGGAAGCTCAACAATAGATATTTTTTTACTTTCATTTAGAAAAATAGAAGAAATCCATTTTTTAATTTGATCGAAAGAAAAGGGGTTTTTTTCATCTCTTACACCTTTTGTTCCAATACAAACAAGAGTAATACTATTCTCTTTTAAAGATTTTCTTATAAGCTCTCAGTGTCATATATGTGGCGGGTTCATCCTTCATACAATAATTCCTGTTGAAGAGTTTTTCATAGGTACTACTTATTTAAATATTTTTTTATAGCTTTTCATGTATAGCTCCTATTACATTTTTCTATATTTCATACAGATCCTGTTACCACCACCTCTCATCAGTTATCTCATCCTTCTGGTCATATATCAATAATATGATCTGCATTTACAATTACATCCATATTATGCTCTATAACCAAAACTGAGTTTCACTTGTCCACTAAAGAATGTAATATAGACAATAGCTTATCTACATCTTGAAAATGAAGACCAGTAGTGGGTTCATCGAGGATATAGAATGTTTTTCAAGTAGACCTTTTAGACAGTTCAGTAGACAACTTCACCCTCTGAGCCTCTCAACCAGATAGGGTAGTAGCAGATTGTCATAACTTTATATAGCCCAGTCAAACGCTCGACAAGGTCTTTAGTGTTTTTATTACTTTGGGATGATTATTAAAGAAATCCAGTGCTTCTTCAACAGTCATATCCAATATATCCGAAATAGTTTTTCATTTGTATTTTATTTGAAGAGTCTCTCTATTATATCTTTTTCCCCCACAGGATTCACACTCAACATATACTGGTGGCAAGAAATGCATTTCAATCTTTTTTACTCCGTCACCATCACACTCATTACATCTTCACTGTTTCGTATTAAAACTAAACATACCTGGTCCATATCATCTAATTTGAGCTTCTTCACTCATAGAAAATACTTCTCTAATAGGTGTAAAAACCTGGGTATAAGTAGCAGGGTTTGACCTTGGTGTTTTTCAAATAGGGGACTGATCAATAATAACCACTTTATCAAGATGCTCTAATCATGTTATTTTATCTACATTTCATACTTTTCTTTTTGCCCTATTTAGATTGTTTGCAAGATAATTTGCTAATATGTCATTTATAAGGGATGATTTTCAACCTCAAGATACTCCGGTAACGACAATAAGGTTTCACAAAGGTATATCAACGTTTATATTTTTTAAGTTGTTTTCCTTTGCTCATAGTATATGTAAACTTTTTTCAGTTTTTTCATTTATTTCCTGTCTCGGTCACCTTTTCACTATCACTTGCCTTAATCCATTTAAATATGGACCTGTAACTGACTTCTTGTTATTTATAACTTCCTCTAACGTTCATTCTGCAACTATCTCTCATCCATGTATTCATGCTCCTGGTCAGACATCAATTATATGATCCGATTCTCTCATAATATCTTCATCATGTTCAACTATAATCAAAGTATTTCAAATGTCTCTTAGCTTTTTTAAGTTGTCTATCAACATATCGTTATCTTTTGGATGAAGCCCAATAGATGGTTCATCTAATATATAGATTATTCATTCTAGTTTTGTTCCTATTTGTGTTGCAAGCCTAATTCTCTGAGCTTCTCAACCCGAAAGAGTTCCTGATTTTCTTGAAATAGTAATATAGTTTAATCCGACTCAAGCTAAAAATTCAAGCCTTTCCTTTATGTTTTTTAATACTTTTTTCGCAATTTTTTCTTGAGAGGATGAGAGTGAAAAATCCTTAAAAAATAATAAGGACTTTGTAATAGATAGATTTGAAAGTTCTCAAATATTAAGTCCTTGTAAGTAGACACTCAAACTCTCTTTATTTAGCCTAAATCATTCGCAAAGTGGACAGTCCATGTCTATAATAAAGTCGTCATAATGTCACTTTTCCGCTCCTCCATCAAAATATCTTCTTTCCAAGGTTTTTATAACCCCCTCAAACTTTGAACTATATACATTATTTTCTCCATACTCGTTTTGAAATTTTATTTTATATGTTCTCTCTCACGTACCATAGAGTATAATATCCTTCTCTTTTTGTGAAAGTAGAGAGTATTTTTTATTTAAATCTATTTTATTTGTTTTCCCTATTTCTTTAATAAGAGCGAAAAAATAATTTCACCCAAATCATGGTGCGATAACAGCACCTTCTAGTAAGGTTAGGTTATAGTTTATTACCTTCTCTTCTAAAAATACTTTTTTAATTCAAAGGCCATGACACTCATTACAGGCTCAAACATGAGAATTAAAAGAAAAACTTGATATACTTAAGGTCTCTGGAATATGTCAACAATGAGAACAAACGAAAACATTAGAAAATGATAGTTTTTCTTTTTCTATAACATCAATATTTAAAACTCATTTTCCAACTTTAAACGCTAAAGATAAAGAATCTTTTAATCTCTTTGTATCCGAAGAGTTTGAATCTGAAAAGTCTTTCACAACGAGTCTATCAATAATAACTTCTATACTCTTTAGGTTTTCTATTTTTACTTCATCGTTTATCGTATAAATTTTTCATCAGATAGAAAATCTAATGAAACCCAGGTCTAAAATTTCCTTTTTTACTTTTTCAAAAGTCGAAAACTCTCAATGTATCGGTGATGAAATAACAAATTTAGAGTCTTTTTCTCAAGTATTTAAGTAGTCAATAATATCAACTATTGAATCTTTTTTTACTGGTTGAGAACACTCTACACACCTTCTTTCTCAAATATTTAGATATAATAGCTTATAATAATCATATATTTCTGTGATAGTTCCAACTGTTGATCTTGGGTTTTTACTCGTAGTTTTTTGATCAATTGAAATAGCAGGGGAGAGTCCTTTTATTTCACTCACATCTGCTTCTTCACTCATTCCTCCTATAAACATCCTTGCATAGCTTGAGAGGCTTTCTAGGTATTTTTGTTGTCCTACACTATAGATAGTACTAAAAGCAAGGGAAGATTTCCCACTTCAAGAAACTCAGGTCATTACGGTCATCTTGTTTTTTGGGATTTTTACATCAATATTTTTCAAGTTATGTGTTTTCGCTCAAAATACCTCTAAATACTTGGACATAAAAAAAAGTTAGGAGAATAAAACTAACCCTTTATTGTAAGGAAAATTAAATTTTAGCAAGATTTTAATAAATTTAATTTTTACTCGTGAGTATTTTTTTTATTAATTCACTTGTATTCAAATTTTTTATTTCTTTTATAACTGTTGATCTTTGAGTTTTTCAATTATGTACACTATAAGAACCTTCTTTCGTGTTAATAAAATAATACTTTGGTTTTACATATTTCTTTTTAAAGTACCTCTGTTCTTCACCCTCTAATCATACATCATAAAAATTTGCTTTATTTTGAACTATTGCCCCTGGATGTGAAACCTTTATTTGAAAGCTTTTTTCATTTTTTTTCTCTGTCTTTTTGATAATCTCTACTTGAGAATTATAAATTGTATCAGAGTACTGGAGAAGAATAATATCAGAAATTTGTTCCCTTGTGTTATAAGCTTGTTTTTGTAACTTAACTGGTCAACTATATCAAGCATTACAACTTAAACACCTCCCACTAATAAAAGTCTCTTCATCACAGTTTGGACATTTTTCTCTGTATTCTTCACTCCTTTGAGAAGAGTAGTGTTTTGTTCTCTGATACATCTTAAAACTTTTGTAAAATATAATCTATAAACTAATTATAATATATTTTAAAATATATGCAAGATTATTTAGTCCGATGCAAAACAGAGTCATATTACTTTTTTTGCTCCATTTGTTTTCAATATTCTCGATACCTCATTTAAAGTAGTTCCAGTTGAAATAACATCATCTACAATAATAATATTTTTTTTGTCAACAATGTCTATATGGCTTTTATTTATTTTAAAGCAATTCTTTAGATTATCCCTCCTCTCTTGTCTACTAAGTTCCGACTGTTGTCTAGTACCTTTTATCTTTTTTAGTATGTTTTTTCAGTAAATAATATTGTTTTTTTTGGATATATACTTTGCTATTATATCTGATTGGTTATAGCCCCTTGTGAGTTTTTTTAAAAAAGTCATTGGAGTTCATATTATAATTGTATTTTCATCTCTATGGCAGTTGAGTTTCAATTTTTCCGAAAGAAAAAATCACATATCAAACAAAATATCTTTTTTTCCATAAAATTTTGCCTGTTTAATAAGTTTGGAAATATTTTTGTTTTTATAATGAGTTACTACTATCATTTGATCATAATATATTCACTCTCGACACTCTTTATGTATATGGAAATCATTACTTTTTCCTTTGCACACATAACAAATAGATTTAAAGTTAGACATATTAGACAAACATGTTGGACACAAAAAGTGTCATTCTTTTTGGCAAGAATAACACTTTTTGGGAGCAATGATGTCTTTTATAAAGTTAAACATTCGAATATTTTTTACTTCAAACATAAGAAAATCTTTGTTGTTGTTTTCAACCTACGGTTACTTCCTCTAAAAACATTTTTTTTGACCTCACCCATAATGAATTATCTCAAAAATCTGATGAATTATATAGCGCTTTGTACACTACTTTTTCACTTAAGTCTTCTGAATCTCTTGCAATTCAAATAACCTCGTAGAGCCCTCATTTATAATGTTTATACATTCAAAATTTCATTATTTCAAACTAAGAAGTATTTTACTGATAGAATCAACTCAGAAGCCTGTCATTCATTTATTCATAAGTCCATATGGCTCAAATGAGTTAATAGCAGTACCAGCGATATCTATATGGGTATAGAGCTCATTATTATCAAGAAAGTTTGATAGAAATGCAGCTCACATAGTTGATGATGCTTTAATACCTTCAGTTAGATTCTTTAAGTCTGCAATTTCTCACTTTGTTTTTTCTACAAAATAATTATCAAATGGAAGCTCTATATACTTTTCAAAGTTCTCTTTAGAATATTTAAGAAACTCTCAAATAAGTTTTTTATCTGTTCCCATAATTCCAGCATACCTATGTCAGAGAGCAACAAGCACTCCTCACGTAAGAGTTGCAATGGTAATAATGTGGTCTAGTTTGTAGTTTTTTGAAACGTAGCTCATTCCATCTGCTAAAACCAACCTTCATTCAGCATCTGTATGGATAACATCAACTGTTTTTTTATTATAAGCTGTTATTATATCTGAAGGCTTATAAGACTCTCCTGATATATGGTTTTCCGCTAAACATAAACAAGCTACAATATTAATGTCTAATTCTTTATCATCTAACTCTTTCATAAGAGAAAAAGTAGTCGCTGCTCAACACATATCTCACTTCATTTCATACATATAACTATCAGGCTTTACTTGTATTCCTCATGTGTCAAAAGTAACTCCTTTTCAAACTATTCCATATGTTGGTTTCTTTTTATCTACTATTCTTTCTAAAATAACAATATATGGCTTATTAGCGCTTCCTTTTCAAACAGCATTGATCAGATTTAGTCCCTTCTTTTCTATATCCTTTGGTGTTAAAATTTTTATTTTTGTATTTTTAAATTTTGTATTTTTTACCAGTTTTACAAATTTTTCTGGTGTAAGATCATTTGAAGGAGTTTCTCATAAGTCTCTCGATAGCTTTATGTTTTCCAAGGTTTTTAACCTGTCTTTTAATCATTTTTCATTTTTTCAATCGTCTAAAATATATAATTCTTCTTTTTCTTTCTTTGTTTTATATTTTTCGAATTTATAACGTGATAAAATACAAACATCTAAAAGATTAAAAGTGTTGGTTTGATTATTAGCAAGAAGAGTGATGTTATTTCTTAGCTTTGGAAGTTTTTCTCAAAGAAACTCAATAAGAGTTTTTTTTCATTTTACGTTAAAGTAAATAACTATAAGATTTTCAATGTTTTTTCATCAAATAAAAAAATCAACTTGATCGTTTACTCATTTTTTTATCAGTTCTTTTATTTTTTGGTTCACTTTAGTATCAAGCTTCAAAAAATCTAGTTTTTTAATATCAGACTCTTTTTCTAATACATAAACAAGATTTGTATTTTTTATAGACGATATTTTTTTTATTATTTTAGTCATAATTTCTCAGTTGTTGGAAATAAATATAGATATACTCTATATATAACTCAAATAGAAAAAAATACAAAAAATAAATCAAAAATAATATAGATATAATAGAAAAAATAAAAGAAACGTAGTTTGTGTATTTTTTATGAAATAAGAAATTGAAAACACTGGAATATAATAGTACGATAAAAGCCAAAATATTAAATCCATCATAGAGGTACCACATACTCAGCAGGGTTGAGATATAAAGACTAAAAAGCCCTATATACTTTAAAAGTTTTCTATACCTTGGAATAAAAAGAAAAAAGTTAAAAATAAAAGAGGAAATAAAAAATAATGATACTAAAATAAAGAGAAAAACGCTCTCATACAACATATCAATAAAGAAATATACGATCGCGACATATAATAAAAAGACTATTTTCCCTATATACTTTTCTGTTTTTATTTTTTCTAGGTTTTGCTGAGTAAAGTTAGAAAAATACACAAAAAACACAACTCAAATTATAAAAAAACATACCGAGAAAAAAAATATTTCTGGAGAAAATTTTTGAATGGAACTATTCGTTATATCAACATTTCCAGCAATATCCTTTGAATTATTTGATATATATAATAAAAAAAATATTCCTGAAAAAATAAGCGATACTATAGTTAATAAAAATCTCATTTTTTATTATTATTTTTTATGAGGTATTACCTTTAAGATAACTAAAAAACTATATTTTGCAAAATATAGTTTTCAAAGAAAAAGCAAGACAGATTAATTTAAAAATTAATTATTCAAAAAGTAATTATAAAAAATAAAATAGAAATATTTATAATAATACTTAGAAGTGACCTTGATAAAAAAAGTATAAAATAAAGTATAGATATAATAATAAAGTAAAATAAGCCTTCATAGTTAAAAGTATATATTTTATTAAAGGAACTATAGTTTACATATCATATAAAAACAAGTGAATATAAAACTATTATATAAAATATATACTGCCTAATACTCTGAAATGTATTTACTATTTTAGTAATAAATTTAGAGTATCATTTTTTAATGAATGTATATGAAAAAGAGACTCCTTTTTTCTTTGCTAAAAGAAGTAGTATATTTTGTTTAATAACATTTCTTCTCAAAAGAAGTTTTTTCCTTTTTTGAAAAGAGAAGGTATTTTTTAAAATATCTTTTGTATTTAGGTTAAGCTTTTCTTTGTATTTCTTTAATAACCTTTCATTTTTTATATAAGAGTATGAGGATTCATCTACTTTTTGTTTCTTTTCATTTTTTTTATCTCTGCCAAAAAGAACTTTAAAATACTTATTGGTATCATCTAAAAGTGCAGAGAGTATTTCTTTTATATCTTTACTTTTCTCTATAAACTGTTGCTTTGATCCTATTTTTTTCAAAAGCTTATTTGTGTCTTTTAGGAGCTCTCTCGAATTCTTATCTTGTTTTTTTTCTAGATTTGCAAGTTCTAGTTTTCAAATTTTAAGGAGTGCTAGCTCTCATATTTCTTTTAATTTAGAAATATTTGTTGTCTTTTTTAATTTTATTATCGAGTTATATATATCCTTTATTTTTTCTTTTTGCTCAATATTTAAATCTAATTCTTCTTCCCCAATAATGATAGGCTTTATTTTTTCTAAAACAAAATCTATCAATTTATATGTTTCATCAAGCTCTTTTTTCAAGTAAAAATTTCCTAATTGCTTTTTATCTTCTCTATTTTTTTCAATTTCTTCTTTTAGTTTTTTTCACTTTGTTTTTTTAGTTTTTCATACAAATATATTATATTCCTCTTCCAGTTCCTTCATTATTTTTTCCTTTTCTTCTCAAGTTAGTGTCTCATCTTTTTCTGTATATAAAACTTTTACATTATATCATAAATCTTTTCTGAGTTTCAAATATGCTTTAAATATATCATCTCATAATATTTTCCCTTTTTTTATACTTCCATCTTTTTCCCCCTCAAAAAAATACTTATGCCCTACAATAGATCACTCATCTACACTTTCAATGTTTAAAATAGAGTATCATTCTTTATGGACTCTTTCTCTTGCCTGTATTTCATTTATAGCACTCAAAATCAAGGTATATTTCTTACCTCATTTTGATACTAATATTTTATATTTTTGCATACAAACAAAATTAATCTTAAACTCCTATACTGAATAAATGTTTTTTCTTAGTTCTAGCACCTTCATAAAATCTCCTCATTTTTCTGCTACTCAATTCTTTAATTCATCGTCGATAATATTACAACACACTTTCGTATCTTGTATATTTAGTCAAGAATTCAGGCTTTTTATATACTCAATATTTGAAGACTTCCAATCACTATTATTTTCTAATTTAGATAGCTCCAACTCTACTTCCTTGATATTCTTTATTGTATCTACATTGTTACTCATTTTTATATATTATGAATTAAAAAGGAAAAGGCATTGAGTTCTTTTTGTTTTTCTACTGCTTCTTTCTTTCTCATTCCATCAATTTCGGTAAAATTTTTCTTATTTATTTCTTCTATTTGTTTTATTTCAATATTTTCAGTAAACTTTGTAAGTTTTAGATATAAATTATCTATATATTTATCATCAACTATATCTAAAGACTCTATATAGAGTTCTTTTTGTTCATCAGGTATACAAAGAGAAACAACTATTATTTTTATAAGTTTTTTCTTTTTATTTATTTCTTTTTGTTTTTTTAAGAAATCAAAAATCATATTTTTTCAAAATTTAAGTATTTATTAATATTATTTTACCATATTTATAAATATAAATCAAAAAATAAAAGTTTTTAATGTTAACTGATGTGTGTTATTTATTTATTTAATTATATATAATTAGTATTATTAATAATAGCCAATGTTAAAATCTTTTTTTCCTTATTTAAAGGCATTCTAATAAAGAATGAATTTTAGAAATCAAAATAAGTATTTTTTAAACCTTTATTTAAAACAAAAAAAGATTTTAACATTTTTTTTACAAGTACTTATTTATTTTATTGACTTGTCTTTTTTGCTTAAAAGCATATATTTATTTTTGTTAAATATTATTTAGTAAGTTTTTGCAACAACTATGAAGTTTTTAAAAAATAAGAAGTTTTTACCATACTTTTTTGTTATTTTTTTAACAAGTTTTCTATTAGGTGTTATTTTTTCTTTTCAAGTAGGGAAAAACATAATGAGTGATTTGTTAAAAAGTAAGACTTATGTTGTTACAGGAGAATCTACTTATGAAGAAAGTGATTTAGATCTCACAAGAGTTTTAGAGGCATATTATTTTTTAGAGAGGGAATACTTTGATACCAGTGTTATTAAAAAAAATGACCTTGTTGAGTCTGCAATAAAATGAATGGTAGATTGATTATGAGATAAGCATTCAGAGTATATGACAAAAAAAGAAACAAAAAATTTTAATGAAGCGTTGTCTTGAGATTTTGAATGAATTGGTGCAGTTGTTGAAAAAGTGGAGTTATGAGTTGCTATAGAAAGAATATTAAAAGGCTCGCCTGCAAAGAAATTTGGTTTATTGAAATGAGATATATTAATAGAAGCGAATGGTGTAGAGCTAGAGGGGCTAGATTTGTATGAAGCGGTTGATAATATTAAATGACCTGCATGAACAAAGGTAGTTTTAAAGTTTTTAAGAGCTTGAGAAATAGAACCTTTAGAAAAAGAGGTGATAAGGTGAAAAATTAAAATACCATCTATTGATTCAAAAGTACTAGAAGATACCAATATTTGATATATTGCTATAAATATGTTTTGATGAGATACAGAGTTTGAGTTTAAAAAAGCATTGGATGAACTTAAAGATACCGATGGTCTTGTTATTGATTTAAGGGATAACGGCTGAGGTTATCTTCAAAGTGCGGTCGTAATTCTAAGTAATTTTATTAAAAATGGAAAAAACCTTGTTTTCACTAAGTATAAAAATATTTTTGATAACAATGTTTATAAAAGTGTGAATGAATGAGATACCTATGATTGAAAAATAGTCGTTCTTATAAATGGAAATTCTGCATCAGCATCAGAAATTACCGCATGAGCACTCAGGGATTATAATAAAGCTATATTGGTTTGAGAAAAATCATATTGAAAATGATCCGTTCAGCAACCATTTGATCTGAATAATGGTGGAACCTTAAAGCTTACTATTGCGAGGTGGTTTACTCCAAAAAATAAAAACATAGATAAGGAGTGAATTGAGCCAGATATTGAAGTGAAGTTTGAAAAAGAGGATTATGAAAATGACTATGATAGACAATTAGAAGAAGCAAAAAAAATATTAAATAATTTTATAAAATACGGAAGTTTAAAGTTAAGTATAGATAAATATAATAGCACAATGAAAGAGTAACAAATAAAAGGTTTCGAAAATGAAACCTTTTATTTGTTTATGAGATTATTTCTTTTGGTATATTAAAAACTTTTTATATAATTTTTTAATATATATTTTATTATTAATTAATTAGATACCATGTTAAAACAAAATGATAGAGAACTCTATGACTTTATAGAAAAGGAATCTGATAGGCAAGAGACAGAAATTGAATTAATTGCTTCTGAAAACTATACTTCAAAAGATGTTATGGAAGCAAATGGAAGTATTTTAACGAATAAATATTCAGAAGGATATCCTGGAAGAAGATATTATGCTGGTCAGGAATATATAGATCAGATTGAAAATCTTGCCATTAAAAGAGCAAAAGAGTTATTTGGGGCTGAGTATGTAAATGTTCAACCTCTCAGTGGGAGCCCAGCAAACCTTGCTGTGTATCTTTGAGTTTTAAAACCAGGGGATAAAGTGTTATGATTTAGTCTTGATCAAGGAGGACATTTAAGTCATGGACATCCACTTAATTTCTCTGGATTATTATATGATATCATACCTTATACAGTAGACAAAACTACTTCTATTATAGACATGGATGAAGTAGAAAGGTTGGCTATTGAAAATAAACCACAAATGATTATTGCTGGTTTTTCTGCTTATCCAAGAGATCTTGAATGGAAGAGGTTTAGAGAAATTGCAGATAAAGTGGGAGCAATACTTATGGCTGATATTGCTCATATTGCTTGATTGGTTGCTGGAAAGGTATTAGAAAATCCAGTACCATACTGCGATATAGTAACTACTACGACTCATAAAACGCTTAGGTGACCAAGAGGGGGGATGATTATGGCAAAAGAGAAGTTTGCAAAACAACTAGCAAGAGCCGTATTTCCATGAGTGCAATGATGACCACATGAAAACTTAATTGCAGGTAAGGCAGTTGCCTTTAAAGAAGCTCTTACGGATGATTTTAGACAGTATTCTAGACAGGTAGTAGACAATGCAAGAGTTTTGGCTTCTGAACTCATAAATCATTGATTTAAAGTTATTTCTTGATGAACAGATAATCACTTAGTATTAGTAGATGTATATGGAAGCTTTGAAGTAACGTGAAAAGAAGCCGAAAAAGCTCTTGAGGTAGTAGGTTTATCTACTAATAAAAATATGATTCCATATGATACCAGGAAAGCTCTCGATCCAAGTGGAATCAGAATAGGAACTCCTGCTGCAACTACAAGAGGTATGAAAGAAGAAGAAATGAAAACAATAGGAAGGGTTTTTAAAGAAGCTGTTATTAATAAAGATAATGAAGAAAAATTACAAGAACTGAAAAAAGAAATTTTAGATCTTTGCCAAAAATTCCCTATATATAAGGGAAAGTAATTATAGACAGCATTATTTTAAAAATGTCTATAATGTCTAAAATAAAACTTGATTCATTTCAAAAAATGAATACATTGTAGACAATATTATTTAATTTTTGTCTACAATGTATAATCTCACAAGACAGGATGCAGCTGAAAAACTAAATATTTCAACCAGGAGTATAGACAGGTATATTAAGTCTTGAAAGGTAAGAGCAAAGAAAGATGGGAAGGTTGTCTTTGTAAGTGAAACAGATATAGAAAACTTACTTTCTTGAGGGAGTGTCAAACAAGAAGTTATTTACGAAAAACAAAACATGGAGGAAAAAAATATTGTCAAACATGATAGTTCAGCAGCTACTTGAACACTAGAAAAAATATATGAAGATCTCAGGTGAGAAATACAAAAAAAGGATGAAATTATTCAAACCTTGTCTATTAGGGTTTGAAAATCTGAAGAAGTTGCAAAAAACTCTGTTTCACTTATTGATTTTAAAAAATCACAGTTTTTATTGGAGGAATCAAAGGGGAGTCTACATAAAGAGATAGAAGATATTGAAAAAGAAAAAAATAATCTTAAGAGAGAGCTGAAATATGAAAAGACAACGAATATAATTTTAATTGTTTTTGTTATTTTGCTTCTTGCTATTGCTGGAACTATTTGGTTTGTAAAGATATAAGGAAAAATCCCTCCCCCTTCACTACGTTTCGGGTACTCCCTTTGAAAAAGGGAGAGTAGAAAAAGGGTAGAAAAATTTGAATTAATAAAAAAAGTGTGTATTCTAAGCACACTTTTTTAGTCCTTGTAGTTCAACGGATAGAATAACCCCCTCCTAAGGGGTAGATGTAGGTTCGATTCCTGCCGGGGATACCAAACATGAAATCCTACTTTTTTTAAGAGTTGCATAAGCCTACTTTCAGCTATGTGTAGCTCTTTTTTGGTATTTATTAAAAGTTCGACATTCAATGATTTTAATATATTAAGTTTTTCTTCCTGATTTAATTGAGAATGGCTTTGGTAAAGCTTTTTAAAGAGTTCGACATATTTTTCTAGTTTTTTGATAATCTTCTCCGATATTTTGTATTGTGGTTGTAATTCTTGATTCTTCTCTGATATATTACACTCTATATCTAACAATTTTTCTTTGTAGAGATTTTCAGGAATACTGCCATCAAGAAATTTATCTACAAGTATACTTTTTCTCTGCTTTAATTTCTCAATATCTTTTTTTAATACCTCTCTATTTTTACTCCTTTCTTTATCTGCTTTTGAATAAATATCCTTTATATTATATAGAGCAATCTCTCAAAGAGATTCATTAAGTTGAAAATCTTTTAATATTACTCAGAATTGTTCAAATATAAGCTTCTCACTAATATTAACTACTAATTTACTATTTGAAGAACTCTTATAGTAAATATTACCTTTTTGAGTGTATCAAGACATATGCAATCAATCTGAACCTTTAATGGTTCAAGAAAACCTATATATTCTATTTTTATTGGTAATAGTATAGGGTTTATTTTGTTTTATAGCTTTGTAATATATTTCTTTTGTTACAAGAGGGGTGTATTTTCATTTTGATTCCATTCCACACCAAGTCATAATTCACATATAAAATTTATCATTAAGGATAGTTCTTACTCTTTCTACCGCAAACTTTCTTCAACTTTTTGTCTTAATTCACTTGTCATAAAAGAAATCGGCTATTTTTGAGTATGAATATCCTTGTATTCTTAATTCAAATCACTTTTTTATTATAGGTCATATCTTTTTATCTATTAATACTTTGTTGTCTCATTTTTTAACAAATATATTTATGTATCATATGGGTGCTTTGTAAACACATATTCACCCTTTAAATGCTGTAATCATCTTATTTTTTGTATCCTCTCCTCTATCTTCGTTATCCTTTTTTGATAGTGCTAAATCAAGCTGTAAAATCAGCTTATCGCTAGAATTATCACTCATATACTCTCTTGATGTACACAAGATTCATTTTATAAGTCTTGCATCCATTAACTCTATAATTTTTGCACTATCTCCTGCGTTTCTTGAAAGTCTTTTTGGCTCATCGCAGATGATATAATCTATTTTTCATGTTTTACATAGCTTAATCAGTTTATTAAATCATTCTCTTGTATTTTTTATTTTTGCAGACCTTTTTTCTATGATTTGCGTATGTATCATAACTTTTTTGCGTTCAGAGGTATTTTTATTATTATGTAATTGGTGTTTAATGCTATTTTGTTGTAAATTTTTTCTGTTAGTTGATTTACGATCATACTCTGCTCATAGGGAGTAACCTTCAAGGAGTTTTGGAATCTTGAAAGTATTTATAATAGTTTTTTCTTCATCTATATTCATATTTTTAATTTAGTTAGTAAGTAATTTATGTAGAAAGAGACTTCTAAATTAAAGGTTCTTTCTTTTCAATTTGGAGAGAATAAAACCTCTCTAAGAATTTATATAATTCTTCTATTAGTTCTTTTGATTCTTGATTTGATAAAAAAGGAAAATCATCTCTGATTTTTTTTAAAATATCTTCATTAAGATTGGTATCAAGAATCTCATTTGATTCAATACCTTTCATATTGTTTATTGTTATGATGTAATTGAGATATATAAATAGTAGTATTAGTAACTACTCTTTACTGTATTTTGATTATCTGAAATTTTATTAAGTAAGTCCAATACTTACTATTTTTTATATTTTAATTGGTCTTTTATTCAAGACCACTCTCATATTATCACAAAAACCGAGAATTTGTCAAAAAATCTCCTGTAAAAAACCAAATGGAAATTTGTTTATACTTTATCAAGCCCTTTTCAATGCCAACTTATTCTTGAAAATTATCACTACATATTTGATATTTAATCATCAAATATTCGAGAATCAGTTATGGCATATAAAGTAGTCAAAAAAGTAAAAGGACATTATTATCTCTACTTGCAGGAAAGCTATAGAGTAGGAAAACAAGTCAAAACAACTTCTCAGTATCTCAGCAAGGTTGATGAGGCTTTTGCAAAATCTATCAAAAATAAAAAATCCAATAATACCAAAGTTGATATAATCACAGAAGAAACATTTTTCAAAAAAATAACCTCAATATCAATTAATAATCCAAAGTCAAAATATCCTCCTACCACAATGAAAGCTCAGTTTTCTATGTTTTCTGATAAAAAACAGGGCGTAAAAAATATGGTATATCCATATTTAAAAATTAAAACAAAAGCCAAAATCTCCCATTCTGCTCTATGGAAAGAATACAGAAAAAACACCAATAGATTATCAAAAGATTATCATCTCGATAAAATGCCAAAAATCACTATAAAAACAGGTAGCGAAATAGGTATAAAAAGAAGAGGTGCTTTGAATTATACTCTTACCGTTCCCGAAAAAAGAGGGGTGAGAAACCTTGTTAAAGATGAGTATGATAAAATATTCGGCAGAATAGAACTAGACCTCATGAAAGCCCAAAACCCTAGAACATATCATAAACTTAAAACAGAGTTTCAAGATTCACTCAAAAATACAAAAAGACATCTAAAAACCTTCATAAAAAATCACGATAACCATCTTGACAAGGAAAGCTATGGGATAGCACTCTCTATGTTCAACCGAGCAAACGCAGTCAAAAAAACAAGGACAGGAAAATCTACCATAGATAAAGAAAAATTAGGGGTTGGCTATTATGATAAACTCAGTTTTGAAAATGAGTTCTCATATTTTAAAAAACAAAATACCGCTACCCTAAAAAAACAAATAAAATCTAAAATTAGAGGCTGTAAATCTGCTATTTCAAAGCATGAAAAAAAGAAAGTATCACTCATAAGAAAATCAAAGCAAAAACGGGATATTAAGGCTTTAAAATCCCGTATTAAGCTTCATGATGAGATGCTAAAAAGAATTGAGGTTTTTCAGAAGGTAAAATAATTCCTTTAACTATCCTCTAAATCCCAATAATATTATCAACTTCTCCTAAAATATTTCCTTTCAACTTCCTTTCTTGAAACTCATATCAAAATTTCTCCAGCACATTATTCAATCTCCTGCAATCCATTAATCCAAAATCACAAACTACCCTTGCAATATTAGAACTATTTTCATCAACCGAAGTAAATCAAATACGAGGCAATCAATTCACAAATAACTCTTTTACAAGAGATTCCGATAATTCTATATTTTCCATTTGTTATAAATCAAAAATTAAACTTATTTTGATTTACCTCCCCTTTTTCGTATAATTCCAAAAGAGGAAAGTAAATCTTTTCTCAACTGTTTTGAAAATAAGGCTTTTCCGAGAAGTCTTATTTTCATGCTAAAAATCCAAGTAAAAAAGTAATACTTCCGTAAGCTACGATATGTCAAAAATAAATCAATATTTTGACCTTTGTATATTCATATCAGCGAAATACAAATACATTATGCACCTCCTCTATTTCTATAATTTCCTCCTCATTCTTGAGGATTTTCTTTTTGTCTTTTTTCATAAGTAAAAATAAGAAAATAAAATATTGTGATAAATAAAATTATTTTTTTAATCACACGTCAATTTTATCAAAAATCAAGAAAGAAACAAATTTTTAAAGTGAAGATTTTGTGAAGAGAAACAGCGTCACAATGCCAAAAACAGAGTATTTCTTGAGCTATTTTTTGTGATGAAAAATCTCAAGTTATCACTACAAAAAAAGCAAAAAAATATCAAACTAATTCAATAGGAGGTAGGAACTTTTCTTTTCGGTAGAGTTGTCCTAAGCCCCCCAGTCCCCGACTTTTAGGAAAGGGATGAAGTGCCGTGATTGATGAGATGAACGAACGATAGAGAGAGAAGCGAAGAAAGAACAAGCAAGACCCTCCTACTAGGAGGGGAGCTTTGGGTCAAAAAGTGTAGTATGGTCAAGTAATATAAGGTTTTTCTTGCCTTTTTACGATTCCTAGCTTTATACTCTATAATATACCTTATAAACTTCCTTAAAATATTGTATATAATGGAAATTATAGAGAAGAAGATACTTGAAGCAATACCACAAAAACAAGGCAATATTACGCTCGGGAATTTTCTTCTTTCAGAAAATGAATCCTTCTACCATTTCCTTACCCACTGCTTAGAACCAAATAAAGATTTTGTTTCACTCTCAGCCTTTTATTCCTACTTTGGCAGAACCATAAGAAAGCCAATTAAAATTGAATACGACCACAGCCCAAACGATACCAAAATCACAAAAGAACTCGTGCAAACCCTCTATAGAGAACACCAAGCAAATAAAGGCTATGATAAGAGATATGAGGAATATATAAAACAAGCTACACTCCAGCGAGACATAACCACTCAGTACGAAAAAAATTATACTTCATATATTAAATATCTTACCCAAAAAACCAAAATTTCCAAAGATTTTTTTGATAAAAAAAGACCAAATACCATACCCAAATCAGACAAGCACACCTACATCACAGGAGCAACAGGATATGGAAAATCAGAAACCGTCAAACTCCTGATTCATCACTACCTGAACCAAGATGAAGCCATAATATTTTTTGACCCACACGGAGATATAGCAAGAGAAGTAGCCCAATTTAAAGAGAATATAGGAAGCGATAAACTCGTTTACATAAAACCCAAACTCAGCACAAAACTCTCACCAAAATTCAACCCCCTAGAATTTCCTAAAACAGAAGATAAAGAACTCTATGAAGAAATGATAAGCGATGCTTCCGAAACATTTCTAGAAATAATGAAAGAAGTATTCACAGCCCAAGAACTTAGCGAGAATATGACCACCGTATTAAAAAACTGCTTTATGGTGCTGGCTCAAATGCCAAACACCAACCTCTTTGATATTCTTCATTTTATGGAAAAGAAGAATAAAGAAAAATACATCACTTTTGCCAACGAAAATATAACCGATGCCACCGTATTATTTTTTCTTAGAAGTAAACTCTACAATGATGATATGAAGCCTACGAGGGAGGCAATCAGAAGCAGATTCTTTAATCTCCTGCAATATAGAACTCTCTATAAAACAGTTGTTGGAAAAGAAAGTTTTGACCTTACAAAACTCATAGAACAAAAGAAGCTCATTATATTCGACCTCTCGGGAATGAATAAGCTTCCAAGAAATCTACTTGGAAAATTCCTCATAGCCCAAATACGACTCATAGGACTGGCAAGAACACCAATACCACCACACAGGAGAACTCCTTGCCATATATTCATAGATGAATGCCAACTCTTCATTACCGAATCATTAGGAGAAATACTCAGAGAACTCAGAAAATACAAAATCTACCTCACATTAGCCCAGCAAAATGTTGGACACAATATGTCTAGCGAACTCAAAAAATCTGTTCTTACCAACACGGGTATAAAAATGGTCGGACACAGTACCACAGGAGATTTAAAAACCATGGCAGATGAAATGGGAGTCTCACTTAAAGAAATTCAAAACCTTCAAAAAGGAGAATTTTATGTGAAAGCAGAAAATAACATCCCTATAAAAACAAAAATGTTCTCTCATCTTGTGGAAGATAGGCACTCAATGAGTGAAAAAGAGTGGCAAAAAATAGAATTCATACAAAAACAAAAATACTATAGCGAAATAGAGGAAATAAAGCTCGAAGAAACAAAAGAAGTGGGAGAATATAAAGACCCAGCACACAATCGAAAACCTCCCATTGCCATATGACCTATACTATCTCGCAAACTAAATTATTAGAAGCATTTACAAAATACAGATACCTCATACCCCCACATATGATGGCTCTCGGAATCCAAAAAAATGCCAGTGCCCTAGCAAATAAAGTAATCTCTCCACTTGCCAAGGCAGAAAAACCACTGATACGACATAATAAACTTATAAAGTCAGACCCTTCAAAAGGGAAACTCCATTACATTTATTGTTTAACCGATGAAGGAGCAAGAACCATAGCAGATTATTTAAAATGCGACCCTCAAAGCATTGTATATCCCAAAAAAGATATGCGTTTTGCTTCGGATTATTTTCATAGATGCGACTATATCAGCTTCTACATAGAATTTGAAAAATACCTGAATCAGACAGACGAACAAGGAGCAGATTTAAATAACTATCATATACAAGAATCTCATCATTATTTCGATAGAAGAAGGCTTTTTGTGAATATAAATGGCAAAAGATATAATCCAACAACCCTCCTTTACAAAATAGAAAGAGAACCCTTGGCAATAGAACCCGATGGGCTTTTTGTTCTCAGTAATTTTGAAAAGCAAAAACTCTTTTCGGTAGAAATACATAGAAGCCCAAATACCAAAGACATATTAGAGCAAATAAACCAGCATCTCTACGTTATGAGTGAAGCCTCTATGTCAAAAAGATTTAAAGTGAAAGAACAGCCTCAATATTTACTTTCTGTATCGAGCAAAGAATCTACTCTCAAAAATATTCTTGCAAGGGTTCACGTACTTCCAGCTATTTGCCATTTTCGAGAATATCTTTTATTTTCTCATATTGAAAAAGTAAAAGAAGATTTTGTGGATGCTTGGGTGGATTATAGAGGAGAGAAGGTTAATATTTTTAACGAATTATAATATAAAAAATTGTAATAAACTATGGCACAAAAAAAAGGAACAAAAGGAAGAAAAAAGGTAAAATATCCATTATTTATTGAGGATGTATCTTACTATACCAATAGCAAGATATTTCATGATTACTATTGTTATGATTGCAGTATTAACGATATATTCACCTATAAATCTGGTTTCTTTTTCGGAACTTCTAGTGTTATAAAAAACTTTTACAACTCATGTTATAGTGATGCAAAGGTAGAATATATAGAGAAATATAAAAATAGTAATGTTTATAGAGATTTTATTCAGTATTTAAACAAATGCGATATAGAAACAGCGAAAACCATTTTACAATGCTCAGAACTATTTTCATTATCCGAAATTAATTATGAGCCAAAGAGTGAGTCGAGTTCAAAAAAAAATGCAGATAAATTAATAACAGATTGTTTTAAAGCGACCTTATTTTACAGGATTGGAAGAAATTTGAGTAGCAATAGATTTGAGCTGGACTCAACTTACGAAAGTGCTCTAGATGCTTTATCTCAAACACCCGAAGAAATGAGTGTAGCATCTGGCAACAAAAGCTTAAAAAAACAAATCATTGAATCAAGGTACGATTATTACACATCAGAAGTGGAAAGCATTTTTCAGCGAGTAGAAGATATGAAAAAAGACGAAGTGAAGAAGCAACAAGAAACAGAGCGTAATAAAAATGAACTTACTTTCTATGAAAAAAAGAAAAATATTGATATAGAAGCAAAAATGAGAATCCTTGATTTGGAAAGACAGTTTATGGAAGTGACTCAGAAAATAGCACAGGAACAAGATGCTGACTTAAGAAAGTTACAACAAGAACAGGCTGATTTCTATTTCAAGCAAATTACACAAATGAAAGAATTATTAAATTCATAATTAATTATTGAAACAATATGGGAAAATCAATTTTTGACTTAACTCCAGAGGGAAGAAGTTATAATTTGGAAAAAGCAAGATTACAGCAAAAACAGGAGATTGAAAACTATAAAATAGCTCAACAAGAAAGGCAGCATAATGAAAAAATACAGGTTGCTCGAGAACAACAGGAGAATAAAGAAAGGCTTCAAAGCCGAAAAGAGTCTCATGATATGGAAATGCTCAGAAGAAAGGAAAATTATGATAGAATCGTAAGAGAGGAAAAAGCAAGTAAGGATATAGAGCTAGAACGCCTAAAAGGAGAAAATGAAAGAGAGAATCTCACCCACAAAGCCAATCTTGATTTGCAAAGTAGCGTACATAATCAGCATTTATCTTTACTAGACACAAGAAGAGATATGCACAAGACAGTTTCTAACGCACTATCGAGTGGCTACAGTGCCATAGTATCACAACTTGGTATGCAGATGACAGACAGGCAAAGCCATAAACAAGAAATAGAAAAAATGAAAGAACAGTTCAAGATTGATAAAGCAAAATTAATTTTAGAACAGGAGCTAAAAGAAAAAACGATGAATCACGAACAAATCATTTATCTCACAACCAAGATTATTGAGAAGGCAATGGGTCTTGAAGAAGCAAAAATAGATAGAGACAAGATTCGAAAGTGGATTGGAGAGATAAGTGACAAGAAAGAAAAGGATGAAAATTCTTAGATTCAGGATATAAAAGATGTGGAATATGAGGAAATTTCTTTAAAAATTTCGTTTCAAACTCGGCACCATTTCGGCACCAACAAAATAAAGATATTTACCAAAACTATCTAAACCCTTATAAAAACTGGTTGCGGGGGCTGGATTTGAACCAACGACCTTCAGGTTATGAGCCTCACAATCCTTATATTTACCACCACTCATTTCTATTTATAAACCTTGATATTTAAAGGTTTACAGTATAATTTCTTATTTATCAACTTTTGTATTTTTATGTTGTTTTTCACCTATTATTCGGCACCAATTCGGCACCGTTTTAATTGGTAATCAATATACAAAATTACTTACAAACATTAAAGATAAGAAAGGATAGAATGAGTAATAATGAAATAATTTTTACAAAACAGGCTTTAAACAATATCTCAACTCCAGCAAAAGGAAAAAGAATATATAAAAGAGACAGCAAAGAAAAAGGTTTAGTGCTTTGTAAAACCCATACTGGAAAAATCAGCTTCTATTTAAGGAAAATGGTCAATGGAAGAGATGGCAGAATATTAATCGGCTATTATCCTGAAATATCTATTGAAAATGCGAGAAAAAAAGCTTTATCCCTAAAAGGAAATATTGCTGAAGGACAAAATCCTCAAGAAGAAAAAAAAGAGTTCAAGCAAGAAGCTACCTTCAAAACCCTTTTTGAAGAATATATGGAAAAATACTCAAAGAAACATAAACGCTCTTGGAAATATGACGAAAGAGAGGTTAATAAATTTCTCCCTCATTGGTTTGCAAGAAAAATATCAACTATCACGAATCAAGAAGTCAGAAATTTACATGAGAAAGTAAGAAGTGAAAACGGACTCTATCAAGCTAACAGAATACTTGAGCGGATAAGAGCTATTTATAATAAAGCCATTGAATGGGGATATAAGAATGAAAACCCAACAAATGGTATAAAAAAATTTAAGGAACAATCACGAGATAGATTTATTCAACCAGATGAATTACCAAAATTTTTTGAAAGCTTAGACCAAGAAGAAAATCACCTTTCAAGAGATTATATTTATATTTCTCTTTATACTGGAGCGAGAAAAAGTAATGTCCTAGCTATGAGATGGGAGGAAATCAATTTTACCATGAAGAGATGGCAAATACCGAAAACAAAAAATGGCGATTCTTTGACAATACATTTACCCGAACTTGCGATAGAAGTTTTGGAAAAAAGAAAGGAAGAAAATGAAAAACTTGATTTACAGGATTTTCAAAAAGAGTGGGTTTTTCCTTCTTTCACCAGCAAAAGCGGTCATTTAGAAGAACCAAAGAAATCTTGGAAGAAGGTTTTAGAGCGTGCAGGAATTAAAGATTTAAGATTGCATGATATAAGGCGAACACTTGGAAGTTATCAAGCTATTAGTGGAGCAAGTTTACAGGTTATAGGAAAATCACTTGGTCATAAATCTTCGATGGCAACTGAGGTCTATGCAAGAATGAATCTTGACCCTATAAAACAGAGTGTAGACAAAGCCATTGAGTTAATGAGTAGTTACAAAAAAAATAATTAAAATCCTATGTTTAAATTTTTCAAATCAATAACAAAAATTCTATCCAAAAACAAAGAATCCAAACCAACTTTTATTCTTGCTACTCCGCCTCGTAGTGATGAAGAATCCCAGAATCCAAAATTTGAAATTGGAAACAGTACCAAATTGAAAAATGAGTTAGAAAATACCAAAGATAAATTAGAAGAGGTTTCTAATAAAAATGAGCTTCTTGCAGAGAATTCAGAAAAATATATTACTGAAAAAAGCAAAGCTGGAAAGAAGCGACATCAAAAAACTGAAATAATTAAAAATCAGATTATCAAGCCTATGTTTGATAATAAGGAACTTATCAAATCCACCAGTACCAAGCAAAGAGCAGATAAAATAGAAAAAGAATTGGTAACAGTTTTTGATAAAGAAGATGATGAAGAATTAAAAAAATTTGCTCAGAAATATAATTTAGATTTTAAGGTGCTACAAAATTCAAAAGATTATTTCTTGGATGAAAAAAGTGAAACTATATACAGGTGGTGCCTAAGCTTCAGAAATGTGTTAGCTAGCTGAAGGAATGTTTGTGCTAGTTGGAATGTGCCTATTTTGCATCTCACCACTAAACTTTCTCTTGTTAATTTAATAATTAATTTAGAGGAAAAATGACAAATTTACATATACAAAAACAAACTCCAAATCAACTATTGAGCCGTAAACAAGCTGCCGAATATTTGGGAGTAAAAGAAAATACGCTTGCTATTTGGGCGTGCAACAAAAGATATAGTTTACCAGTCATAAAGGTTGGCAGATTATGCAAATATAGAGTGAGTGATTTAGATAATTTTTTGAATGAAAGAACTGAGGTGTAATTCATTAAAAATGTTGGAAATATCTTATATAAAATTGAGTTCTTAGGAATTATGATTATAAATAGAGTATAATCTAATTGTATCGAATTCGACATAATTAGAAAAGATAAAATTCAGATTTTAATTATGGCGAATCTGCTATAATTAAATAATTACCATTACTGAAATAAAGAGTGTAGTTGTAAATAAAAATATCAATAATCTTTTAAAAAAATGAAAATCACAAAAGTAGATATAGTAGGTTTTAGAAAATTAGCAAATAATACTATTGCTTTTGATGATAACATTACTCTTGTCGTTGGAAAGAATAACACAGGAAAAACATCTTTAATTGAAATTTTTCATAAGTTTTTTGGTTCTGAAAAAACTTTATTCAAATTTGAAGATTTTTCAGTCGATACTTATAGTCAAAACCCTCGAAATACTATTAATTTTTATAGAGCGTTAGAAAATTACAAAAAGTATCATGAGGCAATAGATGATTCACAAGCTGACGAAGAAATTGAAAGCAAGAGATTAATCTTTATAAAAAGCATTCCTAAGATAGTAGCAAATATCTATATACAATACAACGAAACAGATGATTTATCTTGCCTATCAAATGTAATAATGGACTTAGACAGCTCAAGACAAGATGCACTAATATCTTGTGAGTTTTCATTAAAAGATACAGAAAAATTGTTTAGAGATTGTGTTCATGATAATGTGCATGACATAGTTCAATATTTAAAAGACAATCTTACAAGATATTATGCAGGTAAAATATATACTGTTGACGAAAAAAATAGAAATAATAAATACGAAATTAGTAAATCAGATGTTGAGGATATTTTTCTTACGGGTTTTGTTTATGCACAAAGAAACCTTGATGACCAATCCTCTGATAATCAAAAAAATCTCTCTAAGGGGTTTGAAACATTTTATAAAATAAATAATGAAAAAAACTTGGATTCAGAAGGTCTTAATGAAGTTTTAGGTAAAATATCAGAAGAATTAGACGATAAGTACAAAAATGTATTTAGTACAATCTTAAAAGATTTGCAGAAATTTGGCACAAATACAAATTTACAACAGCTGGTTATTAAATCTCATTTTGAACCAAAAGCGATATTGAGAAACAACACAAGGTTGTTTTATAATCATGATGAGAATGAGTTACCTGAATCATATAATGGCTTAGGATTTAGTAACCTAATATATATTGTTCAACAGTTTCTTATTTTTTATAAACAGTTTAACTCAAATAAAGGTGTAGCACCTGCATTTCAATTATTATTTATTGAAGAGCCAGAATCTCATTTGCATGCTCAAATGCAATATATATTTATTAGAAATATTAAGGAATTCATAGAAAGCAAAAAAGACTGGAATGTACAGATAGTTATTACCACACATTCTTCTCATATTGTATCAGAAAGCGAGTTTAGTAACATTAGATATTTTGCTGATTCTCAAGGTAAGTTAGAAGTAAAGAACCTATCTGATTTTCAGAAATCTGAAGACGAAAACAACATAAGATTCCTTCGGCAATATATGTCGCTCAAGAAATGTGATATGTTTTTTGCTGATAAAATTATTATGATTGAAGGTGTAGTTGAAAGGTTGCTACTTCCCATTATGATGAAAAAGATTGGTGCTAATTTACTGTCTGAGTATATTTCAATCATTGAAGTTGGTGGAGCATATGCTCATAAATTTAAAGAATTTCTAAAATTTCTTAATATAAAAACGCTTATTATTACAGATATTGATTCTGTTGATAGTGAGAATCGTAAAAGTTGTGAGGTTTCTACAGGGAATGCTGTAACGAGTAATCAAACTTTAAAACAATGGTTGCCTAAAAAAGAAAATATCACAGATTTATTAAATTCTACAGATGACGATAAGGTAGAAAATAATATTAGGGTAGCATATCAGATATCTGAGGAAGAAAATTCAGAATGTGGTCGAAGTTTTGAGGAAGCTTTTATTATTGCAAACCAGAGTGTGATTTCAAAAGAAAAAAACTCATTTGCCACGACAGGTAAATACATTACTGATAAAAGTGCATATAATATAGCAGAAAAACTGAAGAATAGAAAGACAGATTTTGCATTTGATATTATGATGTTATGGAACAATGACTCAAATTTACAAGTGCCTAAATATATAAAAGAAGGCTTATCATGGCTAGAGAAGTAATACAAAATAATCCGTCTTTAAACAAAATACTCCAATGTATTAATGATAAGAAAAGCTTTATTGTCGAAGCAGGTGCAGGTTCTGGCAAAACAAGGTCTCTTATTGATACGCTACAATATATCTTGGAGAGGGATTCTGAATATTTAGAAAAACATGGAAAGAAGGTTGTATGTATCACGTACACGAATGTTGCTAAAGATGAAATAATAAGCAGAATCAATAACAATACTTTAGTATTGGTTTTTACTATTCATGAGTTTTTATGGGAGATAATAAGACGGTATCAGGAAGAGCTTAAAAAAGCTGTAACAGAATATCACCTAGAAGAATCCAATAAAAAATTAAAACAACCAATAGATGATTTAGAGTCAAAGCTAACAAATACACAAATAATCTATACTGAATATGGAAAAAATTATGAAAAAGGAAAAATAAGTCATAATGAAGTTATCGCACTATCTCATAAAATTTTTACTTCTCATTCAAAAAAAATCTCAAGAATAGTATCAAATAGATTTCCTTATATTTTTGTAGATGAATATCAAGATACGCAAAAAGAAGTAAAAGAAATTTTGCTAGAACATCTATTGAAGGAAAATATAGTATTAGGATTTTTTGGAGATTCAATGCAAAAGATATATCCTACAGGAATTTGTAGAATAGAAAATTACCAACAGTATAATTTAGAGCTTATCACAAAACATGAAAATTATAGATGTTCAAAGCAAGTAATAAACCTTTTAAATAATATTAGGGACGATATAGAGCAAGTACCAACAGGAATGAACCTTGAAGGTAAAATTTCTTTCTTCCACTGTAATAATAGTCTTGATGACGAAGATAATTTACAAAAAGTAAAACATTTTTTAGAAAAGAATTATCAATGGGAAAAGTACAAGGTTTTAATGCTTACACATAAAGGGATATCAAAAAAGTTAGGCTATGATAATTTACTTACTTTATATTCAAATCCAAAGAAAATTAGCTTTGGCAGAGATAAATTATTAAAAAGAGATGAAAAATTTAGTAATTTTTTGATGAATAAAATAGAAAGATTGATTTTCTTCTATAAGAATCATCAATATGGAGAGTTTTTAAGACTGTTAGCAAAAGAGGATTTTAGAATCACTAAACATTCTGATAAGGTGAATTTACAAAAACAGATAAGTGACTTGGAAGAGCTAAGAAAAACGAAGACTATCGGGGAAGTAATGGATTATGTTTTTAATAAAGGATTATTGAAAATGCCAAGCAAAATAAAAGATTTTAAAGATAGAATTACCCAAGAAAATACAGCAGATGAGAATATAGTAAAAGATAAAAATTTTTACGATTCCCTTATGCAAATTAAGTATGATGAAATAATTAAAATTGATGAATATATTGAAGAACAAACCCCCTTTTCAACTAAGCACGGAGTAAAGGGGGCTGAATATGATAATGTCCTAGTAGTTATTGATGATTCATCTTGGAATCAATACAAGTTCAACGATGTTTTTGCTCATAATACCAGTAACCAACAAAGATACGATAGAACAAAGAATTTACTCTATGTCTGTTGCTCAAGAGCTAAAAATCATCTAGCATTATTATCATTATCGCAAATGGATAATACATCTATGAACGCATTAAACAGTCTATTTGGGAATGGTATTTATGATGTTAAGAGTCTATAAATAATCTACACTTTACGAATCCTGCTAAAATCAGGTGGCAATTCATCATATTTTTCCAAATCATCAGTTATATTATGCCAATCAGCTTTAAAATTGGTGAAAATATGATAGTTTTCCTTATCGTCCAATTTTCCTTCTATTCCACCAAGTGGAAGTCCTAAAATTTCAGCATTATTTTTATAGATACTTATCAAATTTGAACCACAATTTTTACAGAATGTTTTGGTAACATTTTCAGAAGAATCATAATAAGAAAGCTTATCCTCACCTTTTAACCACTTAAATCCTTGTTTCTCAATTATTGTTCGAGTTCTAAAAGCTGAACCATGCCAACGGCGACATTTAGAGCAATGACAATGGATAATATCACCCATTTTTCCTTCGTAGCTATATTCAATAGCCTCACATAAACATTTTCCAGTTAATTCTACCATAGGTAAATCATTAATTTATAAAATATGAATAGTACTCAGTAATTCTAATATTATTTTTCTTTTTCAAAAGAGTAATTTTCTAAAAATAGAAAATAGGTATTTTTTTCGTTAAGACCACAATTCTGCTCATCAAGGTAGTAAAATAACAATTTTCCTCGCTTTCATAAAAACTTTTTCCCCTACGGTTATCTTCCGCTTTGCTCCAATAAAAAACTTTTTATACGCTCCTGAAATTCTGATTTTCTCCACCTTTCCCTCAACTGTGTTTCGGTGATTCTCAAAATTGCAAAACGCTCACTTCATTCGCTTATTTTTTATGGTCGTTCGCCACTTAGGGCAGGGTTTGAGACGAGGCGATGCTCGCTTCGCTCTCAAACCTTTTTCCAAAAGGAAGAGGTTTTTTATTAACCTTAAATTTTAAAATTATGACTTATTGCACAACGGGCGACTTTTATTACCAAGTATCAAGCTTTGGTTCTTATGATGTGAAAATATTGGTAGAAAGGGCAAATCATTATGAAATTGCTCTTCCTGATATTATAGAGCATACCTTTGATAATTGGGGCAAAGAACAAATATTTGATGATAGTTTGGCAACTATAAATTATTTCTTTGATTCATTACTGGTTTTACGGATTCATCAATTACAGGAATATACAAGAAAAGCCTTGGAATCATTAGAAGATTCACTAAACGAATTTGATATTTCTGAGGAAAATCCAGAAGAATATAAAAATACAGATATATTGCTAGAAAGAGTAACAAAACTTCTCAAATATCTTGAAGAGGATTCTTACGATACTATCCACCTGAACGCTTGTTGCTCTTGTTTTGATTCTGATATGCTCGATAATCATCTTTTTTCAGTAAAAAATGAAGATGATATTATTGATGTTTTAGAAAAAATTGGAGATTTTGAATTATAAGAAAAAGAAGGGGTGAGGTTTTTCTTTGCCCCTTCTAAAAACAAAAGAGTCCATAGGGACTCTTTTTGCTTGCTCTGGCGAACTTTCAACCTAACTCAAAAGGAGGTAGGTTAAATAAACATTGTCGCAAAACAAAACCCAACCTACCCCCATCAGAGGTAATGTTTATTTGTAATGGGTTATGTTTTGCGTATAGGAAATATACTCAAAAATACACCTATTACAAATCAATCTCAATAAATTTCATATATACCCACCCAAAATAAGGAAACTCCGCTAACCCTCGTTTGAAGAAGACAGCTTCAGGCGAATCAAAAGTTTTTGACAGATTCCGCTACACCGAAGAATAACTACAAGTCCATTCTATATATACCGCTCCATCTATCAAAAACTTTTCCTTCTAAATTTTGTGCAAAATTTAAGCTGACTTCTTCAAGCAAGTTTGGATTTTTTGTACAAAATGAATTTTTATGTTATTATTGCACATAATAACGAAAATTCATTTTTAAAAAAATCCCCCCTTGCAAGGAGCATCGCCCCTTGACCCGATTTCAAGAGAAAATACTTTTCCCTTAAATATCCCTTATCTCTTTTCCTCACTCATTTCAAATATGAAACCAAGTAAGAAACAAGTAGCAAATACTGACATGTGAGCATGTCAAAAAAACTATTGGCAAAATTATAGCCAAAAGCATTTTCGTTGTATTTCTACTTTTTCTTTAGAGGAAAAGAAAATCCTTGATGATGAGCTTGAGATTATGAGGAAATATTTGGGAAATAATAAGCTCACTCACAAGGATTTGATAAAGGCGAAGGCTTTATCTCCATGACTTCTTGGAAAAGAAGAGCTGGGGCTTGATAAAAGGAAAATGGATGCTTTTGAGGAAAGCCAGAAATTTATGAAGAAGGTGTTGGAGGTTTATGTGAAAACCACTTCTAATATAAATTTGATAGCCAAGGGTATCATGACGGATATGTTAGAAAATCCTGATACTGCTGTTTTGAAGGAAAAACAATGGGAGAGGTTACTTGAGGAAATGGGTTATTTCAAAAATAGTAATGTTGCTTATGTTGAGAAAATGCACCATATTTTATGAATAGAATCTGACGACATTAATAATAAGAAAAAGAAGAAAAATGACGATGATAATAAAATCCAAAGCGTGAAAGAGTAAATATCACGATAATCTTTCTAAATATATGCTCAAAAACTGTGCGAGAAGCAAGAATGGGAATCCTCTTGCTTTGGTACATTGAATTCATGCAAAACCTACTGATATAAGAAAAATAGTAAGAGCATTTTTAGAAAATGCCAAACCATTAAAAAAACGTAAGAATTGAAATTATTTACATCATGAGGTTATTTCTTTACCGAAGAATTTGCCTATTTCTAAATCAAAGCAGGTAGCTATTCTATATCATCTTATGGGTGAATATATACAGAAAAGAGCAAATCTTCATCTTGCTTTTTGAGTGATTCATTTAGATAAAGACCATCCTCACGCTCATATTATGATTTCATCGAATGAAATATGAGCAAGGAAGAATTCTTCTGATAGGCATAGATTTAATAGGAATAGAAGAGAATTAGAACATTATCAAATTACTCATTTTCCTGAGCTTTGAGAGGAATATATTTATGACAAGAGAAGAAAAAGAAGAAAAATTGAGATTGAAAATAAGCTGAATATTCTTGAGCAGAAAACGGCTATTTCTAATATTCCTGATAAACAAAAATGAGAGGATAAAATTAATATTTCTACTTCCGAAACAAGAAGAGAGACAAATCTTGATAGAGTAAAGAAGTTGAGCCAAAAAGCTCTTTCTATTTCATATTCCCTTGATGATTTACAGAAAAATCTGAAAAATCATAATCTTGAATATTATACTTCCAGATGAGCTTCTGGAATTATTGACCTCAATCTCAAGAAAGAGTGATTATCCAAAAATCAATATTCTTTCAGATTTAGTAAAATGCCAGAATTGACAACTGACCTTGCGAATGTTCTTGCTTATGAGGGTGAGCAGAAATCTAGATTGAGGGAGCTGGATAAGGTAAGGAGGAAGTCTAGGAGTAAGAAGATAGTTAGGAGGAGATAGCAAAAGTTTTACATTTAACATGTATGTTTAAGTTGAATTGACCAACATTCCATTTCTTCATCTCTAACCTCCATTTTCAGGTTTTTCACCTTTGCCTTTGTTGTCTTTTTTAGACTGAGAATTTTTAGCGTAGGGCTTTACGATTATCTCACATTTATTATCATTTATATCTCCATGAATAGTGTATGATTTATTTGAATATGGCACAGTATATTTGCATGTAGGAGTATTGAGAGAAATATTCTGTTTTTTATGATTATTATTAATTTTGCTAAAAGTAGTAAGAAAAAAAAGACCTGTAATAAATAATATACTGGATAATGATAATATTATTTTAAAAAGACTATTAAACTTTCCACATATCAGAAGCATTGAAGCAAGAAATGACAAACCTAAACTAACAATAAATATATAGAATGCACATCCACTATAATTGTTACTTGCTAAATATACAACAATTCCACTACATAGAGTTATTTTTGCAGTTTCTTGAAAATTATATCCTTGCTTTCTGAGGTCATTTTTAGCTTCCGTTAATCTTAGCGCAACCTCTTTATCATCCATGCTCATATTACAATATCATTATCTTTTGCAATATCATCAATTATATCATTAACACTCTCCTTGACATCATTAATGCCATCACAAGGTAGCAAGTTAAAACAGACAATAGCATTTAGTATAGAATCCTTTACTACTACTACTTCTTTAATAGCTATTGTTTTTTTTACTTTCTTTAGCGTGTTTAAATAATCGTTTTCAATATCATTCATAAACAGATTTATAGTTATCGCAGTAATATGTTGCAATACTTAAAATAAATAATTGCAACTGTTTTACCGATGTTATTATATTTCTATTGTATTTGTCGGTCTTCTTATATAACTCAAGCGCTATATGTTTCAAATTGCTAGAATCAGAAGAAAGAGAACGCGATATTTTAATGTATCTAATCCTATTTTGTTGATTATAAATATCCAAAGGTAATTCTCCTAAAAAACCCAACCTTTCTAAGAAAAAAATAGTATCCTCATCTTTTTCAAAGATTCCGTCATATCTTGGTATATCAAAACAAGCATCCTTTTTTTCTTCCAGTAATTTTCTACTCTGCTCTTTCCTTGCTTCAATCTCATTTTTAATATCTTCATCTGTTGGAAGAATTTTTGTTATTTCCTCATTATATATATCCCCATATTCCAACTTGCTTTTCGTGGTCAAAGCTTCATTGTTAGCAAGTAAAATACCCCTAATGTCTAATTTAATTCTATACATTTTACAAAAATCGTCAAATTTTTTTGAGTCAGGGAAAAATTTCACAGTTTTAGATAGAATATGCTCTGGTGTATCTGAAAGTTTTTTTGTATCTTCAAGTATTTCAATAAGTTTGCCCCAGTTTCCTTTTATTTCATCACTTGGTATGTTAACACTGGTGTCTTGTTTAACCTTTTGATATGCTTTTTCTAAACACTCTTTTGCAGTTTTTTTACTGTCTAGCACATATTCACATACTATGAATTTTTTATTTAGTTTCAAAATTAATATTTATCACAATTTGACTGGACAGCTATTGAAGCCAATTTTAAAGTATCATATTTACGACCAACCTTTCCTCTTTTTCTTCCTTTCAAACAACTTATTTTCCATTTTCCATTATAGTTCAATTCTGCTACTCTTGAATCATTATATTTTATGACTCTGTAAGTATTACTTTCAAGTAACATAGTCCAGCCCTTACCAGCAAAAGCATTTGAAGAGAATATGGAAAGTAGCATAAAAAATAAGATTTTTTTCATAATTTCATAATAGTTTTGAGTAAATAATATATTTATCCGTAGTTTAAATGCGGAATATATTATAGTCAACACTATACGCAGTTTCGCTCGGTGGTATATGCAAAAAACCCGTAACATAATTAAGAATAGTCCATTTATTATGAATATTCTCTAGTATTGTTATGACCGAAAAAGACATAAAAAAACAATTTGGTAATAATGTAAAATATTACCGTAAATTAAGAAAAATTACTCAGTTTGATTTTGCTGATATGATTGGCAAAAGTGAGGAAACAGTATCAAATATTGAAAGAGGCATTCCTTCCACTGGTATAGAATTAATGGAAAAAATAGCTGAGGCTTTAAATGTTGAAATAGAGCAATTATTTGATAGAAAAATTATCGAGATTAATAGTAATATTGATATGAAGAGAAATGATTTAGTTGATGATATAGTGGAAATTATTAAAGCAAAAGATGAGAAGTTTTTAAATAACCTTCTTGGAATATTATCATAAATAATTGCCAAAAAATCTCCTTTGTAAATTCATAAAAATAAACTCTTAGAAAGTTATGTGATAAAATAATTTATGGCTCTAACGAGCCATTATTTTATTTTTGTAATCATATTATTTTTATGAAAACAAATACAAAAGAGCTAAATATTAGCTCAAAATCTCTGAAAAAGAGAAAAGGAACTAGGAAGAATAATTTATATCTCAAGTGAGATGATAAACCGATTCTTACGGAATATCAATTTGCACGTGCTTTAGGATATAAGCCAGTATGAGAACGAGGCACACAACATGACATTATCAGCAAAAAGGGAGGAAAAGAAAATAATAGGCTTCGCCCTATTTTTTTATTATCTCAATTTTTGAATCTTCTTCCTCAGCAAATCCAAAACTATTTATATAGAAAAATTGGTGAATATTCATATTACCAAGAAAAAGATATAAAGAGAGGTCAGATTCCAGCGATTTTCATATCGTCACTTCTGCTTTCATTTCTATTATCTCTTCTCATAACTTTGCTTCTATTATCTCAAAAAACCTATGCCTATATTGATGAAGAAACAGTGACCCAAGACAAAATATGATTTTGGGAATATATAATTCCTGTAATACTCCTCTCAGGAGTATTTTTTTATGTTTTGAAATTTGTTCATACCCATAGAAAGAAAAAACACTCTGAGAGACAAAAAAAGATGATTTACAGCAATATTTCTCATCAGCATTTCAAATGATTGCTAGAAAAAATAAAAATATCATTTTTTCATATCATTATTGTTCCGATTTCTTTTTTATGGAGATTAATTATCAGAGCTTTCATACATCCCGAAGGATTTATGAATATATTTTTGAGAAGTTATCTTTTAAATCCTTTTCATAGATGATTATTGCTTAATTGACTCTATGATAGATTAAGTCGTAAGGATAGTTACACAAATTTATTGCTCGTTTGAAAGGTGTGAGGAGGTAAATCTTCATGATTCGCAATACCCAATTTACTAAAACTCGATAATTGCTCTATTTTGACAGTCGATATTTCGGGGGAACTTTTATTAAAAACTTCATGAGCCATGAAAGCAAAATGATATGAAGTAAAAGTTTTGAATCCTACCAATCTTGGAATCAGTGAAAAATATAATCCGCTTAAATTTGTAAACGACCATAAATCCATATCAGAAATAGCTCATATATTGATTCATAGTAGTCATTCAAATAAATGAGACTCGTTTTGGAATAATGGGGCTATAAAATTACTCGAAATACTGATTGCTTGCCTTGTTTTGCAAAGAGAAAAATTAAAAAAGAGCGGAATAAAAGACTACTCTAAATTTTGCACTCTCTCTCAACTTAGATATTTACTGAATAATTTCGGAGAAAATTGAGAATGACTCGATAAATTTGTTTCTACCTATGCAGATTATGGAGTTTTCCATGACTGGAAAGGCTTTATTTCTTGAAATGAAAAAACAACCGCTTGATTCGTTGCTACCGCTCTTATCTCGCTCAATATAGTGTGAAATGAAGAGGTGGCAAAATTAACCAGTTCAAATTCTGTTGATTTCAAGGAGTTAAGAAAAAAGAAAATTATTTATTATCTTCAAGTTCCATGACATTTACTTCATGTTTACTCAGTATTAATTTCCATTTTTTATACGCAATTTTTCAATAATTGCATGGAAACTTTGCCAAATAAAAAAGATTTAGATGTGGTTGGAATCATAGATGAAGCTGGTCAAATTAGAATGGGAAAGAATTTTCCAACGGTTATTACTACTTCTCGTAAGTACAGGCTTTCACTGGCTTTGCTGTGTCAAAATTTTAGCCAAATTCATGCTCTTTATTGAGATGATGCACAAACAATCATTCATTGATGAATTGCTAACCATATATATTTATGAGGTTGTGACTTAAAAACTTGTGAATCACTCGAAAAAATGATGTGAAATGTTATCGCAAGAGAGGTAGATTGATTAGGAAGAATGATTTATGTAAAAGAACCTTTGAAAACAATATCAGAAATAAGAACTCTTAGGGATAACGAAGCGATATATTTGAACTCTTCAAAGAAGCCAATCATGTTGTATATGACTCCGTACTACAAGCATTATTATTTCAAGAAATTATCAGAACTTAATTCCATCGAATTCGAGGGAATTAAAAATGATGATAGGCTCTGCTACATGGATTTAGAATCAATTACTGAGGACTGAGATGTAGAGGAAGTTAATATGAATTTGCAAAAAGCAGAAGAGGAAATTGATAATTTAAACAATAACCCTGATTTTCAAATAAATGAACTTTCCCAAGAGCAATATCAGAATTACTTGGATGCTCAAGAATGACCACTTTTTGATATTCGCTCTTTAGATGAAAAAACAAGAACTCTCATTGAGGTAATTAAAGAAAAAATACGATTTTGTCATTTAAACAAATCTTTTGATGATATTTCTATTCCTATGCGATTTCATATCAAAAAAAGGGTGAAGGAAATATTGGATTTACCCGATTATTTTGGGAGGCTAGAATTTATTAGAAATTCTGTTTGCGGTCGTGTTGATGATATTCTCAACCCTCCTGAGCCAGAAAGATATTTTTTTGAGTCTTATTCAGATATGTGCCACTATAGAAGCGAACATCCCGATAAGGAAAGAGATGCAAACAATGTTGTTAGGGATTGCCCTTTATTAACCAAAAAATTTAACCCTTATAGTTGAATTTGAGATGTTGGCATTATTCCTTGAGAGGGATATACTACTTATTGTGAGAGGGTGGGGAGAAAATAAAATTAAGACGGATTTTTATCCGTCTTTTTATTTAATTAATCAACTTTTTCCAGTTCGTCAAACAGTTCTCAAAGTTCGGCATTACTTACTGCTTGGGGATACCAGAAATATGAACTTAAAAAAATACCTTTAAATAAGGTATTTTTTGTTTATAAAAAAAGTGGAAGAGAAATTAATCTCTTCCACCATATTACATGAGTGAAGACCTATTTAGTCATCACAACCTCCTCCACAATCAGAGCTTGAGGAATCATCTGAACTTGAATAGTCACTTGAACTATCGCTATCACCATAGCTTGAACGAGAACTTTCATTGTCAGAGTCATAACCAGAGTCATTTTTATTATCAGACTCGTAATCATTTCTATCTTCCTCTTCATCCTCTTCTTCTAAATAATCACTCTCATTATCTTCCCAACACTCATCTAGTTCTTCACAATCAGAATCTTCACTCTCAGAGTCATCGAAAGCACCAAATGCATATGCTAAAAATAAGCACTCCATAAAACAATCTTCTTTATCGATAGATTCTTGAAGAGCCTTAGTGTTGGTTATTGCTTTTTTTCTCTTTTGTTTATTGTCTAAATCTGTATTTCGAGAAATAGTTTTTCCGAAGAGCTTCTTACAAAAAGCTTCATAATTTTCTTTGTCTAAGATATGTAGCTTCCAAATAATATCGGCACTTTCAGTCGGTGCAACTATATCATTTTGATTATTGTTAGCATTTACAAATAATATAAGCAAGTGTTGCTTATATTCATTTTCAAGTTTTTTTTCATTTATATTAGGAGACTTTTTTTTGGCCTCTTTTATATAATTTGAAATATTAAGCTCTTTTATAATATTATGAGCTTGAGTTGTAGTTTTTTTCTTTTTGGAAAATATAGACATATAAAACCTAAATTGAGGGTTGATAATTAAAGAACAGTCTCAAAAAATTGAGGAAAATATTATAATTTATTTTTAAGATAAGTCAATTGTAAATTTAATTTTTTATCTTTCATATTTATCCTTCATCTCACCTAAGCTGATTTCAAATACTACAGGTCTTCCATGAGGGCAAGTAGCTGAATAGTCTAGTGCTGAGTCATTGAGAAGTTTATTCATCTCAAATAGATTGAGTCTGTGTCAAAATTTGATAGCTGACCTACAAGAAGTATAGGCAAATATTTTGTTTCTTACTTCTTCGATAGTTTTAGATTTTGAGAAATTTTCCTCTCAAATATCTTCTAGTATTCATAAGAAAATATTTTTTATATTTTCTTTTTTTATAAAATCAGGTATTCAGCTCATTAAAACGGTATTCCCAGAAAGAACTTCGTAGTCAAATCAGATATCTTCAAAAACTTTTTTATTTTCCTCTAGTATATTTATTTCTCTCGGAGTAAGGTTTATGTTTTCTCATATAAGGAGTCACTGAGTTTTTGCTTTGTACTGAGTGTTTACAAGTTTTTCATATATAACTCTTTCAGCAAGTGCATGTTGATCGAGAACTTTTATTCATTCACTTGTTTCAACTATAATATAGCAGTTATGTGACTGTCATATTATTTTCCCCAATGGAGTATCATGAAGATCAGTTGACTTCCCTATTTCTTCTTCCCCATGATAAGGGGGATTGAGGGGGCTTTTTGTATTGTCCAGTAATTCTTTTGAAAAATTAAGGGAAGCATTAATCGTTCACTGTGAAGGATTCGGTATTTTCTCGGAGTATGGAGAATATGCTTTAAATTTTGTTCCCGAGCCAGTGTAGTATTGTCTTTCAGGCTCTTTTACTCTGTTTCAATTGAAAGATTTTTCGGGTGCGTGCATGCTTTCATGAGATATGAGACTGACCTTATCAAGTTTTTCTTGAATAGCGTGATAGATAGAACGAAATATATTTTGTTCAGACGCAAAGCGAACTTCCATTTTTCTCGGATGCACATTTACATCTACTTGGGTTGGGTCTACTTGTATGTTCAGTACATATCAAGGAGAGGTTCCATGTGGTATAAAACGATTATAGGCATCGTTTATAGATTTAAAAATAAGGTTAGATTTAATGACTCTTTTATTTACAAACAGCGACTGCCTATTTTTATTCGTGAAGCTCACTTTTGGATTAGAAATATATCCTGTTATTTGTATTCCATTGAGTTCAAAGTTAAGCTCTAGAAGGTTTTCAGAGAATTCTTTTCCATAGATATTATAAATTCTTGTTTTTAGGTCTTCATTTTTCTGGTACTTAAATATTTGTTTGTTATCAGAAATAAATTCTAAGCCTATATTTGGATATGAGAGAGCTACCTGATGGAGAAAAGAAAGAATATGATTGTATTCGGTTCTTGGTTTCTTTATATAGTTCAGTCTCGCAGGAGTATTATAGAAGAGGTTTTCTACTACTATTTTTGTTCCTGTTTCTGAAGGAGCCTGTTTTATATCTCATATTTCAGAGTTACTTGTTGAGAATGAGTATCAAGAGTCAGCTTTAATGTGTTTCGATATAAGGGTAAGGTTTGATACTGATGAGATGGAAGCGAGTGCCTCTCATCTAAATCAGAAGGTCATAACATTATAGAGGTCTTCGAGGTTCTTTATTTTTGAGGTGGAGTATTTTTCTATTACAAGGGGGAGGTCTTCTTTTTCTATTCATTCCCCATTATCATTAATGCTTATATACTCACTTCCTCATTCTTGAATTTCTATGGTTATACTATCAGCACCTGCATCTATACTATTTTCAACGAGCTCTTTTATTACCGAAACTGGTCTCTCTACTACCTCTCCAGCTGCGATTTGGTTGGCTAGGTTTTTATCTAATTTAATTATTTTGGACATAGAAAAACTATTATTAATGTATTATTTTAATAATAGTTTTTTTTAGAGTTTTTGCAATGAGTACTTTTATTCTCCATCTTTTTTAGCGAGCACCTCTTTCACCTTCTCCTTAAAAAGTTCAGGAATTTGTTTGTAGGCCGAGAGAATTTGTTTTACTTTATTATAGAAGTCAGCAATTTCTGTGATGGGCCCAAGAATTTTAATTACTCTTAAAAGTGCTATAGTAATAAGGGTTCCAATAATTCAAGTGAACATTATAAGTACTACGTAGAGAAGTTCTAGTATTGTGAGCATAAGAGGTGAAATTACATGTTATCTATAGCTTTATTTATATCGAAATCGAAAGATTTTACAAGTTTTGCTATATTTTCTTCTCAAGAAACGGTTTTGAGAAGTTTTTTATTTTCAAAAATAATGATAGCAGGAGCTTTCTTTACACCGTGTTCTTTAAAGTCAACTCAGGTAATTTTTGCTTTTGCAAGCTTTACAGGAGTATTTTGTGTGAATCACTTGGTAGCAAGAACTGGTAATTGGTAGAGGGCTTTTTTAAAGAACTCTGATTTTTCCTCTCAGATAATAATAATTACCCTGTGAGAAAAGTATTTTACTTTTCCAGTTTCTTTATTTTGTCATTTTGTTTTTGCTGATTTTTCAACAAATGACTTAAAGTCCTCTTTTGTGCTTATGGTAAGTCCTGATCAGGCAAGCTTTTTTGCACTATAATCAATAGCTTCTTTTCCTTTTTTTTCAGCTTGTTTTTTTAGTTCTAAGGCTTTTTCTTTGATTTTTTTGAAATCCATTTACTTACACATTAATATATATTATATTTATTTTACTATATAAGTCTTTTTTTAGCAAAAAAGACTTGCTTTTTATATATTTATTAATATGATATGCGCGTTTTACGAAAGTATATTTATTTTTTATATAAAAATTATGACAAATTCAGAGTTAATAAAGAAGGTTCAATCAGCTTTTTTACAAGATGGAAGAGAGCAAATTAGAACCGGTATGGAGGTAGAAGTATACCAAATTATTAGAGAGTGAGGAAAAGAGAGAGTACAAAGATATAAAGGTCTTGTAATTAAGGTTGCTGGGAAACACGAACTTGAAAAAACAATTACAGTAAGAAGAAAAGTAGGAGCATTCGGAGTAGAAAAAGTTTTTGCTATTCACTCTTCAACTATTGAAAAAATAGATATTATTAGACAGTTTAAAGTAAGAAGAAAATCTATTAAGTTTATTAGAGATCTTACTGGTAAGGCTGCAAGACTTAAAGAAGTAAAAAAAGATGTTGTGAAAACAAAAGCAGCTCCTAAAAAAGCTGTGAAAGCGGAAGCTCCAGTAGAAGAAAAAAAGAAAGAAGCTCCTAAAAAAGACGAAGCGAAAGAAACAAAAGCTAAAAAAGCTCCAGTTGAGAAAAAAGAAGTAGCTGAAAAGAAAGAAGAAAAATAAAGAGAATTTAATAAAAAAATACTAAAACGATTATCGTTTTAGTATTTTTTTATTTCCATTTTTTTGACCATTGAGCAAGACTATCTAACTCATGAGAAAAGCTCTTTCATTTTTTAGTGAGTGTGTAGGTAATTCTTACAGGTTGCTCGGAAACAATTGTTCTTTCTATAAAACCATTTTCTTGAAGCTCTTTGAGTCTCAGGGAAAGAGTTCTTGAACTTATAGCTCCAAGGGACCTTTTCAGACTCGAGAAATACTGTTCTCATGCACTGATATTCAGGAGAATTGGGAGGATCCATTTCTTTGAAAGCTGGATAAATATAGACATTATGGGGCAATGTCACTCATGATGTTTTTTTGTATCTGACATTTTACCAATATTTAAAATATACTTATATACTCAGTATTGTGAATTTAGATAAAAATCAAGTTTATGTATAAAGGAGTGGTATTTTCTATGAAAGGTACTTTTAAAAAGTATACCTGAAATAGTGACTATTAATTGCAGATAGATTTGAAGCTGGTATAATACTGGAAATATTTTATATTTTAAAGTATATCTTTATGAAACCAAATATAGCAGAAAAGTTTCCAAAACTTTTAGATCTAAAAGCAGGACAAAAGTACTTTTGGTGCTCTTGCTGAAAATCAAAGAATCAACCATATTGTGATGGTTCACATGCCGGAACTGATTTTAAACCAAAGATGTTTGAGGTAGAGAGTGATGAAAAAAAAGCACTTTGTATGTGTAAATATACAAAAAATCCACCATACTGTGACGGGTCACATGCGAACCTTCCCAAAGAGGGTGAACCTGGTTGAGTTGAAAGTACTGTAGGTTGATGAAGTACAAAAGAAGAGCCATATCTAGAGAGAATAAAAGCTCTTTCGAGAGGAGCAAAAGAGCTTGGGCATCATGGGGAAATGGGAGCTATGTGAGTACCACTTACCGAACTTCCAAAGTGGGAAGATATTCAAATACTATCAGCTCAAATGGCGACAAAACCACTTATGGAAGATATACCAGTCAGTACCGAAGTAGTTATTGGACCGAGAGCAAAAAAACCACTTAGATTGTCAAAACCTCTTTTTGTTTCTGATATGAGTTTTTGAGCATTGAGCGAAGAAGCAAAAACAGCGCTTGCTCGTGGTGCTGAATTAGCAGGAACAGGGATTTGTTCTGGAGAAGGATGAGTGCTTCCAGAGGAACATGCTGAAAATTCAAGGTATTTTTATGAGCTCGCATCAGCGAAGTTTTGATATCATGAGGGTCTTCTTGAAAACGTACAAGCGTTTCACTTTAAATGAGGGCAATGAGCAAAAACCTGAACAGGTGGACACTTGCCATGAGAAAAGAATGTAGGAAAAATATCTGAAGTAAGAAAAATTGAAGAAGGAACTGACGCTATTTCTCCTCCGACTTTTTCAGACCTACATACCTCTGAAGATTATAAAGAGTTTGCAGATAGAGTTAGAGAGGTAAGCTGAGGAATTCCTATTGGTTTTAAGCTTTCAGCAAATCACATTGAAGCAGATATTCAGTTTGCGCTTGATGCTTCAGCAGATTATATTATACTTGATGGAAGGTGAGGAGGAACTTGAGCGGCACCACTGTTATTTAGAGATAATATTTCTGTTCCAACCATTCCAGCACTTGCAAGAGCAAGAAAATATCTTGACACAGTAGGTGCGAGTGATGTAACACTTATTATAACCGGATGATTGAGAGTACCAGAAGATTTTATAAAAGCCCTTGCTCTTTGAGCTGATGCAGTAGCGGTATCGAATTCTGCTATGCAGGCAATTGGTTGCGTAGCTGCAAGAATGTGTAATACGAATAATTGTCCAGCAGGAATTGCAACACAAAAAAAGGATCTGCGACAAAAAATAGACGTAGAGAAATCAGCAAAACAACTTCAAAACTTTTTTGAGAACTCTACTCATCTTATTTCTGTTATGGCTCGTGCCTGTGGCCATGATGATGTAAATAAGTTTAATCAGAATGATATCACTACTTGGAAGAAGGAAATGGCAGACTTGAGTGGTATATCTTTTTGAGGAGCGAAAGATTAATATATAAAAAAGGAAAATGAATAGAACAATAGAAAAAGTAATTCAACCATCAGAGTTTCATATGGTAGGAGATGGGTTTCGTGTTCATAGTTTTTTTCCAAGCAATGACATAGAGTCATCAAGGATGAGTCCGTTTGTATTGCTTGATTATAATCCAAAGTTTAACTTTTCTCCTAGTGTGATTCAGAGGTGAGTTGGTCCTCATCCTCATAGGTGATTTGAAACGGTAACGATAGCTTTTCATGGGAGTGTGTCTCATCATGATAGTGCGGGACATAGTGGTACTATATTTCCAGGAGATGTTCAGTGGATGACAGCAGGTTCTGGAGTACTTCATAAAGAGTATCATGAAAAAGCTTTTTCTGAAAAGGGATGAATTTTTCAAATGACACAAATTTGGGTGAATCTTCCAAAGAAATATAAAATGACTGATCCAAAGTATCAAGCTATTACATTAGGTCAGAGGTGAATATATAATTTTGAAAGTAATACTGGTGAAGTACAGGTGATTGCAGGAGAGTATAAGTGAGTTAAGTGACCAGCATCGACTTTCTCTCCGATAGGTATGTATGATATAAGGCTAAATGAATGATGAAAAGTAGATCTTTCTTTTCCGAAAAACTATAACGTATGCTTAGTGGTTTTAGATGGTGATATTCAGATAGAGGACGTGAAAATAAAAGAAGATAGTTTTGTTTTATTTTCAAATAATGCTGAGGATATTCTTATTGAATCAATAAAAAAGAGCACTGTTTTGGTGCTCGCTTGAGAGCCTATAGGTGAACCGGTGGTTCATTATGGTCCTTTTGTTATGAATGAAGAGAGTGAAATACGTGAAGCTATGGATGATTTTCGTGGAGGGAAGTTTGGGGAATTAGATGGATAAAAAATTAATATATAAAATCAAGGTTGCATTATTCTATATTTTCATATAATTCCATGTTGGCAAGAACGGACAATAGTATATTTAATTTCTAATACCCTATTATCTCAATGAAAGCAACGCTTTACCTTTCAGATGGAACCAGCTTTGAGTGACAAAGCTTTGGATATGAGGCTAGTACAGCAGGAGAATTGGTCTTCAACACAGGGATGGTTTGATACCCTGAAACACTTACCGACCCATCATACCATGGGCAAATTCTTATTTCTACTTATCCACTACAATGAAATTATTGAATTCCTGAATTTGAGAACTTTGATAGTTATGGAATTAGAAAAACATTTGAATCAGACAAAATACATCTAAACGGTTTTATCGTTTGAGAATATTCTAATAGTTATAATCACTGGGAAGCAGACAGCTCTCTTAGTGATTTTTTAAAATCTCAAAAAGTACCAGGAATTACCGGAATAGATACTAGGCAACTAACAAAAATAATTAGAGACAAGTGAAACCTTCTATGAAAAATAATCATTTGAGACCATCCTTGAACTGAGCTTTTTACTCACAATAGAAAAAAAGAATTTTTAGACTATGTTTCAAGAGATTTTGTCTCATGAGTGAGTAGAAAAGAAGTGCAAATATATGGGGAAGGAGAGAAAAAAATATGTGTATTGGATATGTGAGTAAAAAACAATATTATTAGAAGTTTGTTGAAGTATGATACTACTCTTATAGTGGTACCTCATGACTTTCCATTTATGAATGGCGAAATAGAGTTTGACGGTTTATTTATTTCTAACGGACCAGGGGATCCAGCTCAAAACACACATACGATAGAGGAAATAAAAAAAGCGATACATGCGAATGTACCTACCTTTGGTATTTGTCTTGGTAATCAGCTTATTGCTCTCGCTTCGGGGGCAAAAACCTACAAGTTAAAATTTGGACATAGAGGACAAAACCAACCGTGTAAAGACCTTACCAATGGAAAATGTGTTATTACTTCTCAAAACCATGGGTATGCAATTGATGAGTCTACCCTACCAAAAAATATAAAACCTTGGTTTAAAAATATTAACGATGAAAGTAATGAGTGAATCTTATTTACCAATAAAAACATTCGCAGTGTGCAGTTTCATCCAGAAAGCTTTCCTGGGCCGACTGATAGTGAATATCTATTTAAGGAGTTTGTAGAGGGACTTTAGATAATCCCTCCCCTTCGTTCCTCAGGTACTCCCTTTGGAAAAGGGAGATAATAAAAATAAAAAAAGTTTAAATAACCCAAATCTCCCTTTTTTAAAGGGAGTACCCCGTTAGGGGGGAGGGATTATCCTTAATAACATACATCATGAAAAAAATAAAGAAAATACTTATCCTTGGTTCCGGAGCTCTAAAAATAGGAGAAGCAGGAGAGTTTGATTATTCTTGAAGTCAGGCCATTAAGGCAGTAAAACAAGAAGGAATCAAGATAGTACTTGTGAATCCTAATATAGCAACGGTACAAACGGATCCAGGTTTTCCAGATACTATATATTACCTTCCAGTAACCCCGTACTTTGTAGAAAAAATTATTAAAAAAGAAAAACCAGACGCTATTATGCTTTCTTTTTGATGACAAACAGCTCTTAATTGTTGAGTGGCGCTTGAAAAAAGTTGAGTGCTTGAAAAGTATAATGTTCAAGTTCTTGGTACTCCAGTCAAGACTATTGAAATGACCGAAGATAGGAAAAAATTTAATGAGGCTCTCGATGAAATAGACGTAAAGTATGCTAACTCAAAGCATGCTTCCAGTGAAAAAGAAGCTCTAAAAGTAGCAAAGAAAATAGGCTATCCTCTTTTGGTAAGAGCAGCATTTACTCTTTGATGACTTGGTTCTTGATTTGCAAACAATGAAAAAGAACTCAAAAAACTTTTAAAGAAATCTTTTTCTTACTCGAGTCAGGTTATTATAGATGAAAGTCTAAAATGATGGAAAGAGATTGAGTATGAGGTCGTAAGAGATAAAGATGATAATTGTATTACCGTGTGTAATATGGAGAACTTCGACCCAATGGGAATTCATACTTGAGAAAGTATAGTCTTTTCACCGAGTCAGACATTGAGTAATGAAGATTACCATTTTTTAAGAGAAGTTTCTATAAAAACGATTAGACATTTAGGTATCGTATGAGAGTGTAATATACAATATGCCTACAATCCAAAAGCTACTGAATATAGAGTTATTGAAGTAAATGCAAGACTGTCGAGATCTTCAGCACTTGCTTCTAAAGCAACTGGATATCCTCTAGCATATGTAGCTGCAAAAATTGGACTTGGATATACGCTTGATGAAATTGAAAATTCAATTACCAAGGTCACAAAAGCTTTTTTTGAACCAGCACTTGATTATGTGGTAGTAAAGTTTCCAAAATGGGATTTGCAAAAATTTGAAAAAGTAAGTAACCAAATATCTTCAGAGATGAAGTCGGTATGAGAGGTAATGATGATAGGAAAGAGTATCGAAGAAGTATTTCAAAAAGTTATAAGAAGTCTTGATATTTGAGCGAATGGATTAGTGTGTACTGATATAGACTTTAAAAAACTAGAAAAAGAGCTTCAAGAACCGACTCCAAGCAGAGTTTTTGCAGTAGTTTTGGCTATACAGAATGGAATGAGCTTACAAAAAGTACATGATCTTACGGGGATTGATAATTTCTTTCTCTCAAAAATAAAGAATGTTATTGAAACGCAAATAAAAATATCTCAAGAGATAAGTACGAGATTATGAGAGAAGAATATACCTCTTTTACAGGAAGCAAAAAAACAAGGTTTTTCAGACAAACAAGTTGAGATACTCAGTGGAATAAAGGAGGAAAGCATTAGAAAATTTCGCTTTTCTCATAAACTTCTTCCGGTTGTAAAACAAATTGACACCCTTGGTTGAGAGTTTGCAGCGCAGACGAATTATCTCTATACTACTTATTCTTGAACTGAGGATGATATTGATTTCTCAAAAAAGAAAAAAAAGAAAGTTTTAGTAATTGGCTCTTGAGCCTATAGAATAGGTTCTTCGGTTGAGTTTGACTGGTGTTGTGTAAATACCCTTAAAACTTTGAGAAAAAATGGATATGAGACCCTCTTTTTGAACTGTAACCCTGAAACGGTTTCAACTGATTATGAAGAAAGTGATAAGCTCTATTTTGATGAAATAAACCTGGAAAGGGTTTTGGATATATGTGAAAAAGAACAGCCTATGTGAGTAGTTATATCTATGTGATGACAAACTGCTAATAATCTTGCAATACCACTCAAAAAAGCTGGAATACCTATTTTAGGGACTGATCCGAAATATATAGACAATGCTGAAGATAGAAATAAGTTTTCTGCTTTGTTAGACAAGATAGACGTTGATCAGCCAAAGTGGACAGAGGTGTCTAACATCGAAGATTCCCTATGATTTGCCAATGAGGTATGATTCCCGGTTCTTATTCGTCCATCATATGTCTTGTCTGGAGCAAATATGAAGGTATGTAGCAATGAGTCACAATTGCAAGAATTTTTAGAAAAAAAAGCAGCTATTTCTGAAGAACACCCAAGTGTGATTTCAAAGTTTCAAGAAAACTCTAAAGAGCTCGAAATAGATGGAGTTGCGAAGGATGGAAAGCTAGTAATATATGCTATAGGAGAACATATTGAGAACGCCTGAGTGCATTCCTGAGATGCTACTATTGTTCTCCCAGCACAATTTCTATATGTAGAAACTATTAGAAGGGTTAAAAACATTACAAAAAAGATTATTAAAGAACTCAACATTACCTGACCTTTCAATATTCAATTTTTAGCAAAACATAATGATATAAAAGTAATAGAGTGTAATTTGAGAGCATCAAGAAGTTTTCCATTTGTTTCAAAAGTAACAAAGTTTAACTTTATAGAGATAGCTGTAGACGCCATTCTTGGAAAAGAAAATAAAACAAACTACAATACTCTTGACCTTGATTATGTATGAGTGAAAGCATCACAGTTCTCATTTCATAGGCTCAAGGGTGCAGATCCAAAACTGGGAATAGAAATGGCATCTACATGAGAGGTTGGTTGTATAGGAAGTGATATTCATCAAGCATTTCTAAAATCTATATTATCTGTTGGAACCATTATTCCAGAAAAAACAATTCTTCTGAGTATAGGAAAACTTGATGATAAAATTGATTTTCTAGAAACGGCCCAAACTCTTTCTGATATGGAGTATAAACTCTATGCAACACCAAAAACGCATGAGTTTTTAGAACAAAGGTGAGTAAAAACGAAGAAATTATATAAGAGTGAAAAGCATGGTGATAAAACAGCACTTTCATATCTTCAAAAATGAAAAATAGACTTTATTATCAACTCACCAAAAGATGAGAGTAAAAAAGAAGATACTTTTGGGTATCTTCTCAGAAGAAGTGCAGTTGATCTTTCGGTGCCAACTATTACGAATATTAAGTTAGCGAAGTTATTTGTTGAATCTATGGAGAAGTTAAATGGAAAAGAATGAATAGAGATCAAGAGTTATGAAGAATTTTAAGAAAAGAAAAAACACCCTAGTGGAAACTAGGGTGTTTTGGTTTGTTTTGAGACGGAAGGAGATTTTTATTTTAATTTTTCACCTTCTGCATTTATAAGGTTTTTGAACTTTCTTCCTTCAACAACGCTTGGTTTAAAGGAAAGCATAAAAAAGGTTATAAAAAGTATTGCGAGAAACCAATGACCCATACCCACTATACTTAGTATTACTATAAAAACTATAGATAAGGATAAAAACCTTTTAACGGGGACTGTCTTGTAAAAGCCAGCAAGAACAACAGCATTGGATTTATTTAATACAGGGTTCTCATTATCAAACTCTATTGTTGAAGACAGAATTATAAAGTTATATATTGGAAAAAGAAACAAGCAAGAAAAAAATGCAATGTTTGAAAGAAAATCTATATACACTCCTTTTAGTTTTAGTATAAAATTAATTATAAAACAAGTTGCTGAGAATAGTAATATATAACCAGCTTTAAAATTCGCTGACCTAGAGACTTCCTCATCAGTATTTAATAGCTTTTTTAAATATTGAATACCTTTTTGAGTATATCCTTGTTTCTTTAATGATTTTTCTTGTTCTTTTGGAAGTTCAATTTTATTTGTCATTTTTTTATTTCAATATTTGGTTAATGAACGAAGATATACCTAATTGGGATATATCTTATGCAAAGTCTAAAACAAAGACACTTTTACTATAATTAGATTAATGAAAAAGTCAAACATATATTCTGTATAATCTTTGACAATGGTAAATAAAATATTATAATTTTTTTCAGTGTTTTGTTCTTTAACAAAAACTGTTTATACGTCATAGATATTACTTTTGTAGTTCTTGATGTTATTTTTTTGTGTTAACTATAAGTGTATAAAAATTATGACTAAAAATAAAAATAAAAAAATAAAAAACTTTCTCACTTTTGAATCTATTTTAAAGAAAGCAAAAGTTGAAAACAAGGAGATAAAAGACCTTACGAAAGAGGAAGGAAAAAGAGTGGCAAATGCTATTAAAAAATGGGCGAAAACAAAAGGAGTATTTCATTATACACATTGGTTTCAACCCCTTTCTGGAAGAACTTCGGAAAAACATGATACTATAGAGTATTTTTCATTCAATAGTCTTACTCAAGGAGAACCAGATGCTTCATCTTTTCCAAATGGAGGACTCAGAGATACTTTTGAAGCACGTGGTTATACTACGTGGGATACTACTTCTCCTATTTTTATTAAAACCTATTCAGGTGGATATAATGTTCTTTGTATTCCAACTATTCTATACTCATACAATGGACATTCACTTGATAATAAACTTCCATTGTTACGATCTCAAGAACTTATTAATGAACAATCTATAAGGCTTTTACATGCACTTGGAAATACTACCTCTAAAAGCGTAGTTACATGTGTGGGAGCTGAACAAGAATTTTTCTTAATTCCTATTGATATTCTTAATAAACGGCCTGATATAAAGCTCACAGGAAGAAGCTTATTTGGAAAGCCATCACCAAGAGGTCAAGATGGACAGGATCATTACTTTGGAACTATGCATGGAAATATTCTTAAGTTTATGGTGGAAGCTGAAAATGAGCTTACTCCAATGGGGATTAAGGTTGAAACAAAGCATAATGAAGTAGCTCCATCTCAGTTTGAATTTGCTGTTCGTTTTAGTACAGGAAGTATAGCTACTGATCAAAATCAGTTGCTTATGGAAACACTAGAGAGAGTGGCAGCGAGACATGGTTTTGCTTGTTTGCTTCATGAAAAACCTTTTGCAGGTTTGAATGGATCAGGGAAACACAATAATTGGTCACTTCAAACAGATGATGGTATTCAATTATTTCTTCCAGGGAAAGACAAGGATAGTATGGATAGATTTTTACTCTTCGTATGTGCGGTTATAAGAGGAGCTTATAAATATGCCGGACTTTTACGTTCCTCAGCTACAAATGCAGGGAATGCTTATCGTTTGGGTGGACATGAGGCGCCTCCAGCTATTATTTCTGTTTATCTTGGAAGTGTTATTTCTGACTTATTGAAAAAAGTTGCTGATTCTCAAGAGATTTCTTTTTCTAAAAAGAAATTAATACTTGATCTTGGTAACGATGCAGTAGCTCAGATTGACAAACATAGTACCGATAGAAATAGAACTTCTCCGCTAGCTTTTACAAGTAATAAGTTTGAATTTAGAATGGTTCCGTCTTCTATCTCTATTGCAATGGTGAATACTATTCTTAATACTATAGTTGCAGAAGGTCTTGACGAATTTGCTACGAGGTTAATTGATGCTGATAGCGTAGGAAGTGAAATTTCAAATATTGTAAAAGATACTTTGGAAAATTATGGAGGTATAGTCTTTAATGGTGATAATTATTCGAAAGAGTGGTTAGTAGAATCCAAGAAAAGAGGACTTCCAAATATTACATCTACGGTAGAAGCAATTTGTGAATTCAAAAAAGATTATTCTATTGAACTCTTTGAGAAGTATAACATTCTTTCTCGAGATGAAATAGAGGCGAGGGTAAATATTAGTTTGGAACAGTATGTAAACCAGATAAATATAGAAGCTCGTACTGCTATTGATATGTTAAATCAACAGTATATCCCAGCCTTATATAAATCTAAAAAAATCTACTCTAATGGAATTATAGAAGGTTCCGTAGACTCTTTGCATAACAGTGTCTCAGGGTTGGAGATAAAAATTGGTGAGGCAAGCAATGAGGAGGATATATATATAAAAGCTGGAAAGTATGAGCAAATTAGCTCATCAACACTAGTTTCTATAAGAGATTTAGTGGATAAGTGCGAAGGCTATTGTCCTAAAGATTTGTGGCCAGTTCCTTCGAATACAGATATATTATTTCATTTGGGATAATAGAGCTTTATTTTCTTAGAGAGTGTTTTATAATAAAAAAATATAAAATTACTTTCTTTGAAGAATAAAAAACTTAGGGTTAGAATTATAGAAATATAATTCTAACCCTTTTTTTAGGTTTCAATTTTTTGTTATACTCAAAAGTATTGTTGTACTTCAGCTTTTGTAGTTTGATTTTTTTTATGTTTTTGTTTCTCCTCTCTTTCTTCTGATATTTTGGTTTCTATAAACTTTATTTCTTGTTTTTTGAGTTCTATATACCCATCAATCTGATCATCACTGAACACTCATCATTTTTTGAGAAATTCTCTATCTTCATTAAGTGATTCAAGGGAGATTTTAAGTGTTTCGCTGGTCGTTGGAATCTGTGCGGCTTCTGTTTTCGTGAGAGCATCAAGGTTTTTATTGGTATATTTTCCAGGGTCAATCTTGTTTTGTATTCCATCGAGCCCAGCCATTATCATAGCAGACATAGCAAGGTATGGATTGGCAGATGCATCGGGGAAACGTACTTCAATTCTTACTCACTTTTTACTATTCGAATATGGTATTCTTATGCCTGCTGAGCGGTTTTTTGATGAATAGGCAAGGTGAGAAGGGGCTTCAAATCCGGGGACGAGTCTTTTGTAGCTATTTATGGTTGGGTTACTGAAAGCATTTATAGCCTTGGCATGTTTTCTTATTCATCAGATATACCAAAGTGCTATTTGTGATAGGTTGGCATATTTATTACCAGCAAATGTATTTTCTCCATTTTTCCAAATAGATTGGTGCATATGCATTCCAGACCCATTATCATCTGGAACTGGTTTTGGCATAAAGCTTGCTACTTTTTCTGTGTCTTTTAACATTGAGTGTACGATATACTTATGTTTTTGTACATCGTCTGCGGCGAGGAGTGCTTCATTAAATTTGGTTCCTATTTCATTTTGATTTACTCATACTTCTGAGTGGTGAAGAGTCGTAATTACCCCCACCTTATTCATTGCCTTTACTATTTTTGACCTTGTTTCTTTATGTGGATCAAAGTATGATGGTTGAAAGTAGTTTTTTTTCTTTTTTGTTTTATGAGAGTAGAATTGAGTATTTTCTATTATGCCATTTTCTATATCTACGCTTTCACTTGGAAACATAAAAAACTCTGGTTCAGCTCAAAAATATGCCGTGTCTCAGATTCATGATGTGTTCAAGTGTTTTTGTACTCTTGCAAGAGTCCCTCTCGGGTCTCTTATATATAGTTCCCCATTACTTGGTTCTATAATATCGCATATTACTGCTCCGGTTGGTATGTCAGTATTTATTTCTTTGAAGTATGTTTCTATGTCTGGTTTGAGTATCATGTCTGAATGATTAATGCTTTTGAATCCTTCAATTGAGGAGCCATCAAACATAACTCAGCTTTCTAAGTCTTCTGGTGAAAGGTGTTCTACACTAAAGGTGATAGAATGAAATTTTCCGATTACATCAGTAAAGTATAAACTTAAAAACTCTATTTTTTCCTTTTTTAATTTTGTAACGAAGGTCTTTGCTCTTGTGTTTTTCACAGGGGACTTTTTTGTTGGAGACATGTTTTGTAAGGGGGGTTAAAATAAATACCTATATACACGTTCTCTTTTATGATATGATAAGTATTTGTTTGTGTCAAAGATATGGTATATTTTTAAGTAATTTTGTAGTTGACTTTAGGAAGTATATATTATGATGCATTACATAATTTTAACGTAAAAACACCCCCCTATTTCTAGGAGAGTGCTGTAATGCAGGTTTATTTTTATATAGCCAATATTTTCAAAAATTTTTCTTTTTCTTTCAACATATTAGTATCTTTTTTGATATAATCGAAAGCGGTTTTACCACTATTATCTTTGAGAGTTTTATCTGCACCAAAGCGTAACAATGTTTCTATATTTTTCGTGTTATAGATGTTAGAAGCAGCATGCATAAGAGCTGTTTTTCCTTCTTTGTCACGAAAATTAACCTTCGCCTTGTTCTTCAAAAGAACCTCTAAAGTCTTTTCGTTCGGAGTACCACTTGCATGTATAAGAGCTGTTTTCCCTTCTTTATCAGAAATATTTATATCTATGTTCTGTTCTAAAAGAAGCTTTACTACTTCAGTACTGCCTCTCCAAACACTGGAAGCAAACATTAAAGAAGTTCCACCATATATATCAATAGCATTTATATCTGCTCCATGTTGAAGTAGATTTTCAATAACGCTTATCTTATGTTTATCTATCTGGTCGAGCCCTCCCACTGCGAGCATAAATGGCGTGTACCCATACTTGTTAGGAATGTTTACATCAGCGCCATATTTTAAAAGTATGTTTACTAATTTACTTTTATCTTTGGAGCTTATATCAACGGTAGGGATAGTATAAATATATAAGAGAGCTGAAGTTTTATCATTATCAAGACTGTTTATACTTGCTCCTTTTTTTAACAATAGTTCTATCATCTCAAACTTTTTATTTACAGTAGCCCGCATAAGAGCAGTCCTTCCAACCATATTAACAGCATTTATATCTGCACCATGTTCTAAAAAGAACTTCACTTTTTTTATTTTACCTCTTGCTGCTGCAACTATGAGAGAAGTATCGTTAAAGTATCCTCGAGTGTCAATATTCCACCCTTTTTTTAAAAGTAATTCTATTTCTTTTATACTTTTATCTTCAACTACTGCTTCTACATCATTATTGCTAGGCTTAGTTTTTCCAATATAAAAATAGGAAAGAACAACAGCCAGTATAAGGAGTGAAGTAAGAATTGACCAGAAATAAGGAGTTTTTATTTTTGTTTTCATAACAGTTATTTTAATGAATTGTCATATCTCCACCCATAGAGATAAGAAGCTTTTAGAAAAAACCAAAGATATTATAATTACAATAGAACTGGTGTCAATTTATTAAATGGTTTTTTGTTTTATTACTCGATAAAATTATTTTCAAAAAAACTAAAAATTCATATAATATTTGCGACTTATTTTTTAAAGATTCAATAGAATGAAAGATTTGACCTTAGAGCAGTTAATTGAAGATATAAAATCAGGAAAAACAACGAATAAAGAAGTGTTTCAGTATTTTCAAAAGAGAATAGAAAAATATGATGATACTATACAGTCATATAACTTCGTAAATACAGATGGAGCTAGTGATGTGGGTATTGATTTTCCCCTCGCTGGAGTTCCAATCGCAGTAAAGGATATATTTTCAGAAAAGTGATTTCCAACAAGATGTGCATCGGTTATGCTAGAAGATTTTGTACCACCATATGATTCTACCGTTATAGAAAAACTTAAAGAAGCAGGAATGAGTTCACTTGGAAAACTCAACATGGATGAGTATGCTATGGGATCAACTGGTGAAAACTCGGCATTCAAAAATACACTCAACCCTTGGGGAAAGGATAGAATCTGTTGAGGTTCGAGCTCGGGTTCAGCAGCGGCAGTAGCAGCATGACTGGCTCCAGCAGCACTTGGTACTGACACGTGAGGAAGTATCAGACAACCAGCATCTATGTGTGGAATTGTAGGATTTAAACCAAGTTATGGAAGAAATAGTAGATATGGAGTAGTAGCTATGGCATCAAGTCTTGATTGTCCAGGAACGCTCACGAAGACCGTAAAAGACTCAGCTCTATTGTATGGGATTACCAATGGTGAAGACGAAAAGGAAAATACAACTATTCCAGGAAAAGATATTATAGATCCAAAAATATGGGAAAGTAAAGATCTAAAAGGGGTAAAAATTGGAGTGCCTCATGAATACTTTGAGGAGGGGCTCGAAAAATGAGTAAGAGAAAGAATAGAAGAATCTATAGAAAAAATGAAAGAACTATGAGCAGAGATAAAGTATATTTCTCTCCCAATGACAAAGTATGCAGTAGCTACTTATTATATAGTGATGCCAGCGGAAGTATCAACGAACTTATCGAGGTATGATGGTATTCGTTTTGGACATAATACTGATGCACCATATACAAGTACGGATGAGTTACTTGCTAATAATAGAACCGAAGGGTTTTGAGATGAAATAAAAAGAAGAATCGTTCTTGGAAGCTATGTTCTCTCAGCTGGTTTTTATGATGCTTACTTTAAAAAGGCCACTCAAGTAAGAACGCTTATTATCGAAGATTTTAGAAAAGCTTTTGAAGAAGTAGATGCTATTATTTCACCAGTTGCCCCAACAGTAGCTTGGAAAGTAGGAGAAAAAGTAGATGATCCAATAAAGATGTATCTCTCAGATGCATATACTATTCCAGCTTCTCTTGCCTGACTTCCTGGTATATCAGTTCCAGCATGATTTGCTCAGAGTGAAGATGCTGAGAAAGAAAACCTTCCTGTTTGACTTCAAATACTTACTCCAAGACTTCAAGAACAAAAACTATTTGAAATAGCTCATGTCTATGAACAAGCAACCGGTTTTTGAAAAGAGTTTCCAAAAGGGTTTAAAGATTAACAGTTTTTAATTTAGACAATATTTCTATTTTATGTAAATGTATTTTTCTCTGATTTATCCTATAAATATGTTACTCTAAAATAGATATTATTTGTTTAAAATCTATTCTGATGACAAAAAAAACCTGACTTCTCCTCTATTGGCTTCTTTCTATTTCTTATATCAGTGTGTTTTTCTTCCATACGAACGCTTATTTTCCAAATAAAGCAGAAATAAATGGCTCACCATCATATAGTCAAGAAAGAGTTATTGTTAAATTTAAAGAATGATGAGGCTGATGAGTACCAAGCCTGAGTAATATACAGTCAAATGTTTCATCAACCACATCACAAGCACTAGAAAAGCTTGATGCATTAGAAGACTTTCATATGTGATTTCTTTCTTTTGATCCTGAGGAAAAAAATATAGACGATGTGATCACTGATATTAATAAACTTTCAAATGTAGAATATGTTGAGAAAGACTACCTTCAAACATTAAGTTATTCAGGGGTGAGTGTTACGAATGATACGCTTGCTTCAGAGCTATGGTATCTGAAATCTATTGATGCTGATAGTGCTTGGTCTCTTTATGATGATACTTCAGACAAAACATTGGTTTCTGTAAATGATACTGGTATTCGTTCCACACATCCTGACTTAATAGATAACCTTAAAGATTTATCTTCAGTGTGTCTGAGTGATACTTGAGCAACTATTGCTGGATGATGTCCTACAAATGGTTTTAACTTTGATGGAGATACCAATGATAATAGTGATATAGATGGACATGGGACGCATGTTGCATGAACTATTTGAGCGGTAGCAAATAATGGAACTTGAGTTCTATGAGTATCGCAAAATGTTGAAATAATAGGGACAAAAATAGGGAACGGGAGCTTCTACCATTCAGACTCTATTCAGGGTATCTATTTTGCTATTCATAATGGAGCAAAAGTAGTAAATATGAGTTATGGGGGAACAACCTTTAGTCAGGCTATGCTTGATGCTATGACAATAGGAAGGGATAATGGAGTACTCTATATTGTTGCTGCTTGAAACGATGCTGCGAATAATGATAATACTCCTCAATACCCTGCAAGTTATGACTTAGATAATATTATATCTGTTGCTTCTTTGTGACCGGATGATACACTTGCTTGGTATTCAAACTATGGAGTATCAAGTGTTGATGTTGCTGCTCCTTGAGGTGAAATTAGTGATTTTGATACTGGAGAGGGATGAATTTTGTCTACCTATGTAGATGAGACTACAACTGCCACTATTTTTACAGCAGATATGGTAAGCACTTGAGCAGTGACTGTCTCAGGAACTTGATCCACTTGGTATTTAGAAACTGGTGATTGATACCGGACACAACCAAAAGGTGAGACGTATACATGAGTGATTGATGCAACCATAGCCTTTAATGAGACTTTTTCTTTAGCTGGAGCTGACGAGGCAAGCTTGACAGGGTACTTTGCTTGTGATTTATGAAGCTCAGAGGGAATTACGACGAAAGATGATAACTTTGGAGATATATTACAGATTATTATTGAGGATACTGATACGCAATCGGAATTAGTTATAGATGAAATGGCATATGGAACCTATCAATTTAGTTATAATATTACTAATAGTCAGTTTTATTCTGATAATCTACGTTTGAAGTTTCGTTTTGTATCAGATGGTGATAGCGATGTATGAGAGGGGTGTAATATTGATTTTCCAAGAATAAGTAAAACCAGTACGACCGTAAAGCATTATGAATACTTGCAATGAACTTCTATGGCTACACCAGTGGTAGCTTGAGTGGTTGCTATGGTCTGGAGTTATAAACCAGATATGCTCTATACTGATGTAAAGGATATTCTATTTTCAACACTTGATAACTTAGGGCTCCAATCTCAATTGGTTACATGAGGAAAGGTAAATGCAAAAAATGCGATAAAAGAAGTTTTTAAAAGGTATGGACTTACAAAATCTTGAACTCTAGATGAGAGTACTCTCTATGCAACGAATATAGACTTAGATAATAAAAACATTACTCTTTCGTGAACAACTGTTGTTCTCACAGGGACCTGAGATATAGTAAATTTACAAAATGGGGCAACTCTTTCAGGAACTGGGAATATAGAAGTTGGAACTGGAAACACTGTAAAGAGCGGAACATCAGCACTGTTAACTACGAGCTCTGATTTTGAAATATTTTTGAAAAAACAAAATGGAGAGGTAATAACAAGTGCTAATAGAGAAGTATTAGGAGGAGGTATATATCTCAGCTATACTTGATCGTATTCAGGAACGGGAGTGCAGGTAAAATTAGGAAGCTTTTATGATGGAGTTTTGAATCAAGATTCATTTATTCCTATCTTATCAGATTTTTCAGGTTCCCTTGATTATACTATTTATAAGAATGGAGTTGAATCAGAATGAATTTCACCCGGAATTGTTCTTGAGGCATATTCTTGATCTACTTTACTAGACTTTACCTACCTTATTACTTGAGGTTTTGAATTTGCTAGTGGAGGAGTAACAAACAATACCTGAACTACTATACATATATCTTCATCTGAATACCCGATAAATTATGAAATAGGGTGAGACTTGGCTTGAACTTATATGGGGAGTTTGAATAATAGTGGAGCTATTCTTGTTGAACTTACTCCTTGAGAAGGAGAGAAGGTAGTTTCATTGACAGTAAATAATGGATCGAGTTTTAGCCAATTATTTACTGGTAGCATTACTCTTGATCAAACAGCTCCAGTAGTTGTTTGGTTGGTTGATACTAGTCCTGAAGTGCCAGTAAAAGATATTGGGTTTTCACTTACCCCTGTTAGTAATGATTTTGATACTGGGAGTATTTTATGGAGCAATAATCTAAATGTAAATACAGGAACAGGGTTGACATATATGGTTAGTTGAGAAACTTCTGATTCTCTATTAGTAACAGTATCTTATTCAGATATGGCAGGAAATACAGGAAGTGTAATATCTGATGCTCATATTATAGATAATACACCTCCAGATAATCTATCAAATGTTTTTCTAAGTGGTGGAACTATTATTAGTCAATCAAATCTTGAGAATATATTTTTATCGGGTTCTTGAAACCTAGCTGGTAGTTGAACCTTTCTGCGTTATTATTTTTACGGAATGACAGGTAGTAATGCTGGAAATATTCCGTTTACAGGAGGTGACTTCTCTTTTGGACCTTTTAATTTTTCTTGATTTTCAGAAGGAGTTATTTCTTATGAAGTATTTTTGTATGACACTGCTGGGAACCAAAGTGAGATAGTAAGCGGCAGTATTACGAAAGATACTATAGCGCCAACATGAAGTCTTCTCTTCGCTAGTGGAAGCATTACCAATAATACATGAACGGCTCTCAATTTGTTTTCTTCAGAATACCCAGTTGAATACGAACTAAGTGGAAGTTTACTACAAACCTATACATGAACTTTGCATAGTAGTAGCTGAAGTATAGAAGTAGAACTTACTTCTTGAGATGGAATAAAAAGTGTTTGATTAATTTATAAAGATAGATGAGGCAATATTAGTAGTACTTTAGCAAAGAGTATAACTCTTGATCAAACAGCACCTACGGTTTCAATTACTGCAAATACTGCAACTTGATCAGCAGCGAAAGATATAGAATTTAGTATTTCTTCATCTGATAGTGATTTTGATAGTGGAAGTATATCATGGAGCAATAACTTAAATGCACATACTGGAACGTGACTTACCTATACGGTAGGATGAGAAACATCATCATCGCTTGTGGTGAGTGCTACTTTTTCAGATGTACTATGAAATACTGGAAATATAAACTCAGAAACATATATTTTGGATAACACTCCACCAACAGCTCTTACAAACCTCGTATTTAATGGTGGGAATATAGTGAATGTTGGAAATATGGGTAGTATTGTTTTTGCTTGATCAGGGAACATAGCAGATACTTGATATGTTATTACGTATAACATTTCAGACACATAAACGGGAAGTATTACATGAACTGGGATACTTGATGGAGAAAGCTTTTATTTTACTTGAATTGATATTTCTCATCTTTCAGATGGAAATATAACCTATTCAGCTTTTATTTCTGATAGTGCTTGAAATCGTAGTGTGGATGAAATAGGTTCCGCTTTAAAAGAAACAGTCGTTCCAACAGGAGGCTTGAGTTTCCTGAGCGGCTCTCTTTCAAATAGTAGCACCACTCAAATTCATTTATTTTCTTCAGAGTACCCAGTTGAATATGAGTTAAGTGGTGATCTTGTTCAAACTTATACAGGAACTATTTATAATAGTGGAAGTATCGCTTTTGACCTTGCAGTTTGAGAGGGTACGAAAAATGTTGCGGTTCTATATAAAGACTCTGGAAATAATTATAGCCCGAGCTATACTGGAAGTATTCTTATTGATCAAACTCCCCCTACTATCAATGTGCTTTCCCACTCAAATAATGCTCAATTGATATCTTCTTCGATAATGCTTACTGGAACAATAAGTGATACGAATGGACTTTCATCATTGAAGATAAATGGTGATGTAATAGATACTTCTTCTGAAAATTTTCGTACTCAAATAGCACTTTCTCATAGTTGAGATAATCCAATCTCTTATACCGGTTCTGATCTTGCTGGAAATATAACAACGGGTTCACTTAATATTGTGAGATTAGCAAAACTAGACCATATCTCTCATAATGTTGCTGGAACAGGAGCTGTTATTATTAAATTTCGTACGGACCTGACGGCGACTTGAGAGGTTTTATATGGAACGGGAGCAGATCATTTAGATAATATTCTTTTAGAAAATACAGGATGATTGTTACATCGTATTGCCATTCCATCTCTTAGTGAGGCTTCAAAGTACTATTATAAAGTAAGGGTCTATAATAGTGGATATACGTGATCATTGTCTCATACAGGAAGTTTTAGAACATGAAAAGATATTCGTCTTGAAACGTTAAGTGGATCAGTTATAAATACTTGATCAATACTCTTTACTTGAACTTGACTTACAGCGACTGGTGTTGTTTTCTCGGGAAGTGGGGACCTTGATATAAGACATGACGATAGTCAACATGGGGTAAAGCTCAATTTAGAGGGCTTAGTAATAGAATCTTCATGATGGGATGGAGTCTTTAATCCACCAGAACCGGTATCATTTAGTGGAACATTTACCGACACTTCATTTAACCATATAGAAGAACTTACTTATGATATATGAAGTAATGATTCAGAGTTGGTACTTTCTGGAAGTACTGCTGAGGTAAGTATAGAAGTTTGAACCACTTATAATGGACGTAATTTATGAATATTTCGTTCTACCGATGGATGAATTACTCATTCATATCTGACAAGTTGTCTTGTGGCAGATGGAATTTGTACTTTTAGTACTGATAAGTTTTCACTTTTTACATTAGGTGACCCTGATGACTCTACCCCAGATAGTTTCTCATTTACAGATGTGACAGATGCAGAAGTAGGAACAGAGTATATTTCAAACTCTATAGTGCTTGCGGGAACCAATACAGGTTCAACTATATCAGTAACCTGATGAGAGTATAGTGTAAATGGAGGATCTTATACCTCTACAGCTGGGAGTGTAGATTCTGGAGATACTATTACGGTTAAGGTAACTTCTTCTTCATATTACTCTATAGCAAGTAATGTGGTACTGGATATATGAGGAGTGAGTGATACATATACCGTCACTACAAAAGCAGCATCAGTTTCTAGCTGAGGTTGATGAGGTGGATGATGATGAGGGTCATCTTTGAAGACCTGTAAGAGTATTCAGCTTGTCTGCAAATTAGTTCCTGGATCAAAAACAACCTACAAGTATTACAAAGTAGAGTGAGAAAATTGTGGAGGATGAAATGTATGAAAAATCTGTTCACTCTGAAGCGAGGAGCCAGAAGTATCAGTTTTTTGAATCCCTACTGAGTACCTTGCAGTGAGTTCTCTTGGAGAGAGTTTAGAAATATCAGATCAAACGATACAGAGACTGTTTAGGGTTAAAAATAGAAAATTAAAGCATATAGATGAAACACTTTTAGGTTTGGATTACCTATGAAAAGATATTTCAAAGCATAGAGAGCTATATAGGTGAGAATATGCACAATGGGTTGAAAATATCAAAAAACTAGACATAGCAATACAGAATAAAGATATTGATCTTATTACAGAAGGCTATGAAATATTTAATAAAACAAATGAGTGATTAGGAAAATATATAGATAGTTTGAATGTAAAACAAATAGAGGTTTGAAATGAAAAGCTTTACTATTTACAATACGAAGATGGAAGACTTTCAAAGCTTCAAGAGATATATTACTCTAAGTTTAAAAAGAAAGAGCCAAGTATATACGTATATAAGCAAATAAATAAAGTATTTCATAATATTAATACATTGCTGTATGAAGAAAACCTTTCAAAGCAAGATAGCCAGAGTATTAAAAAGTGACTTGTAAGGGATTATATTAAATTTAAGAGTGCATATAAGAAGTTAAAGAATAAAAAAATCACAAGAAATTCTTCTTCTCTTTCTCAGAAGAACATGGAAAAAATGAAAGAGCATTTTAGTAATAAACAAAAAACTATTGTAGCTCCAGCTCCAATTAAAGAGGAACAAGAAGAGCCAGATGAAAAGAAGCATTATGAGCTGAGTTCTTATTCTGTGAAACTCTATTCAGATTTTAACTTTAGAACCTTTACCGCTTGGATGAAAAAGGGGGATACAGTAGAGCTTATAGAGAGGAGTGGTGAGGTTATGAGGGTAAGAATTAAGAGCTCATATGCATCAAGGTACGAGTGAAAAGAGGGATATATTTTTAGAAAGCATTTAAGAGAAATAAAGTAAATTCTGTATTTTTGATAAATAACTATAAGTATGTTAGAATACCTATAGTTATTTTTTTATATAATGTTATGACTGATCCAACTTTTGTAGGATGATATCAAATAAATGAAAAGGAACCTTCTTATTTTAATGAGGTTGATAATAATGAAAAGACATGAGAAATAAATGTATGAACTCCAATGTATGGGGCTTTTAATGAAGAAGAACATTTAGCAAGCAAAAAAAATGAAAGTACTGATGATATTCAGGAGTCTGAAGAATACTTTAGAAGTACCGAGCAATGAAAAGCTTTGGAAGCATCTCTATGACTTGAGAATAAAGATATTTTTAATGAGATAGTATCTAAGTATAGTACTTGAGACGATTACCTTGAGCCAATAGATGCCATTAAGGAAGTTATTTTAGAAAAAGAAAAAAAGGGAGAACTGATATTTGAGAATGAACAAGAAAGAAAAAAATTAGTAGATACGCTTGTTTCAGCCTATCTTTGAGAGAATGTTGATAGTGACCTATTAGAATCACGTTCTGATTTTGGTATTGATGTTTCTCCTGAACAGGTTAAATATTCTCCTGTAGTCCCTATTTTAGAGAGAATAGTGCCGGAAATAGCTCCTCATATTTCAGAGGCCTTATTACTTGAGGTTCCATTAAATCAAGCACTTGAGGACAACATAGAAGATTCAGAGATGAGAGCAGAGCTGAAAGGACTTCTTGAGAGTATTGATAATACAGAAGAAAATGTGAGTAATTTTGAAGCAGATTTTGCTGAAGAATGAAAGATTCTTGATCCTGAATGTGATGATGTGATTAAAATTATAGCGGAAAGCTATATAAAGTTTCCTGACAAGAATGGAGAAAATAATAGAGACTTAGACTTATCAACTGCGATAAGAGTTGCGGCAAATAAAATGATAGAAAAATCTTCGGGTATTTCTAAAACGTCAGATGGCTATAAAAAAGCAATAAAAAATATTGAGAGTGATAACTCAGCAAAACAATTGGAGGGATTAAGATTTTTATTTAAAGAGACTACTGCTGACAAAGGAAAAGGAAAGCTTACAAAAGACCAGAATAAAAGGTTCTCTGACCAAAAAGCGAGGAAAACAGAAGAAGCGGAAAAAAGAATTGAAGATATTAAAAATCTATTAAAGAAAGCGAGAAAAAACTGAAATGAGAAAAAGGTAAATGAACAAAAACAAGAAGCAAAGGCCTTACAGCAAGAGCTGGTACATGATGACAGCTCAGAATGAGAAGTAATGTCAGGGTGAAAAGAAGATGTGTTGGCACAACTTGATAGTATATTGAAAGAAGAAACTATTTAAATAGTTTCTTCTTTTTTTCGAAACCATAGAATTAAAAATATAAGTATCGCAAAATAGAGTATTTGAGCATGATTTTTATATATTCAAAGGTCTATTTCTAAGATTGCCCAATCAAGTTTTCAAAAAAAATGAACAACTAATATGTCCCATTTTAAAAATATCCAAGTAAAATATCATACTATTAGTCAAAAAATTGGGTAGACAAAGTAGACAATAATAGACAAAAACCCAAGTAACATAGCAAGTGGTATAGTCCAAGCAACGGCTATATTAGCAAAAGGAGCCATTATAGACACCTGTCCAAAATTAAAGATCATAATTGGCAAAGTAAATGCAAGAGAGGCAAGAGTTAATACAAAAGCGGTTTTAATTTCAAGAAGCTCAGGGAGGAAGCTAAATATTTTCATGAAGAAGCCTTGGGTATACATAATTCATAAAACAGCCAAAAAACTTAGATGAAGTGATACATCATAATTGAGAGCTAAAGGACTTATAATAACCATAATGGTAGCTGTTAATAGCATGATCGATAATCCATTTCATTGTCTTCCAGAAACAAGAATATAGTATCATATAAGCCCCATAATAGAAGCACGAACCACAGGAGCTGTATCTCAAACGAGAATAGTAAAGAGTCCAATAGAGAGCGTGATTGTTACTACTCTTATGGGTACTGGGAGGTATTTTAATATATACGTAAGAAAGACAACAAGAATAGTTATATTAAACCCAGATACTGCTATGAAATGAGTCAGTCATGAGTTATTAAAATCAGCTTTGAGTTCAGAAGGAAGGTTTTCTCTCGCTCATATGAGTATTCATCCTAGAAAAATTCATTCTTCTTTTGGGTACAAGGACTCAATAACTCTAAGTACCTTTTTTCTTATTTTTCAAATGTATTTTTCTGCTATATTTGGATTTTTGATTGAACTTATTTCATAATAATTTAGGTATGTCTTAAAGAAGATATTTTTTGATAACATGTAGCTTTTATAACTAAATCATGGTGAGTTTTGCAGAGAAAACAATTTAGAAGATCAAGTAATAACATATCATTTTTTTATGGTAAAGTTAGATGGAATAACAACTATTAGTTTTATTTTTTTATGTATAGCTGTTTCACTTAGTTCCTTAATTTCCGCTATGTATTCATTGCTATAGTCTTTTATTTTGTAGACATCTATAATCTCTAGAGCTATAGACTGTTTTGAATTATCTAAGTAGGGAGCTAATAGCTTCTCTTTTGAAAGAATAGTTTCTATATTTACGTATGCGATAGAGGCTCATATAAGAAATCAGATACAGGTAATGAACATAAAAGCTCAATATTTTCTTTTATATACATAATAGGAGAGAAAAATTATAAATAATAAAAATAGTATTCATAAGGATATTTTTATCCCTCAAAAAATACTACTATAGCTTAAGTTATATATGAAAATTCCACTCAGTAGGAATAGAGAGAAGCTAATAAAAAGCTTATTTTTGGATACCATTTCTTTATCTTAATTTATTTGAGTCTTTTTTCATTCGATTGTAATATTCTATAGAGTTTATAGCTACATATTATTATAAGAACAATACTAAATAACTGAGGAAAACTTATAGGTGTTGAGTCCTTAAGAATATCATATTTTCAGCTAAAGAATTCAAATATGAGAAGAATAGAAGCAAATGCTATTAAACCAGCATATCATATAAGTCACCTCACTTTAATGAATACAGATGATATATACAGTACAGAGAATAAAATAAAAAATGATATCGAATAAATAATTGGAAGAGGGAAAATCGGCACTTGAAAAGGTACAGAAGTAAAAGGGTGACTATACATTATTTCTATACCAATATGTGTCTCTCTCCCATAAACCTGTCATCATAATAAGGCTCAAATAAAGCCGATAAAGAGTATAAAAATGAATGAAAGAACTACTCCATCAATGTACTCTGTTATCTTTCCTTTTGAAGGTGCTTCAAATATTTTTCTTATTTTCAGGTTAATAATGAGTACTATAAAAAATCAGAAAATTGCTCAAAATAATGAAAAGTTATAATCATTCATTATGAAAAAATCAATGGGGTTTCTTATGTACTTTAAATCATTCCACTTTCATATTACATAGAAAAGCCTTGAAAATATAAAAATAGATAGAAGGTACCATACAATATTTTTTGTAAAAAAAGAAGTATCATAGTTGAACCTTTTAGAAAGCTTATGGAGCATCCATAAAAACAGGAAAAAACAAATAGTGAGGGTCAGTCCAAAACTATATATTCTTATTCATGAGCTGAGTTCAAAAAATGGAAACACGAGTAACAAGATAAAGAATTAAAATCTTTGGAATATAAACGAAATATATTAGGTTATATTCTATATGTTCTAAAAAAAAAAGCAAAGCTTTTTTAAGCTCTACTTCTATATTCTTTTGTTCTTGTGTCTATGATAAGTTTATCTCAGATATTTATAAATAAAGGCACTTGTATGACGAGTCATGTTGAGAGAGTAGCAGGTTTTTTCCCACCTGTTGCGGTATCTCATTTTTCTCCTGGTGGAGTCTCAGTAACTTCTAAAATAGTTGTTGGCTCTAGGTTTACATTTATTGGAGCACCATTGAATTCCTGAAGTGAGACCTTATCTCCGTCAACGAGAAATAACTCTGTTCCAGCGAGAGTTGCTTTTTCTAGTGATACTTGTTCGTAGGTATCTTGGCTCATAAAATAATAGTTTTCTCCATCGTTATAGAGATAATCATAGTTATTTGTGGTAATGTCTGCTGGTTCAAACTTATCGTTATCAGAGAAGGTCTTTGGAATATTTGCCCCAGTTTTTAGGTTTTTGGCTTTTATATTGATAATTGACCCTCCTCTTCCCATTACTTTTTGAGCGTAACTTACAACTTCATATGGTTCTGAGTCCATAATAAATTTTTTTCCTACTTTTAAATCATTTCAAGAATACATAAATTAGATTGTTTTAATTATTAAGACAAGAAGAACATTTAACACAATGTACATAAGCACAAGAATATTTACTACTTTTCTTGTATCTTTTTTGTGTCCGAGCATTTTCTGAACGAGTTCTAGGAGAACAAAATAAAAAGTTCATATATAGAGACATAAAGAAAGGAAGTTTATTATAGATTGATTATGAATAATAATTCAACCAAAGTGTCTGAAAACTCAAGCGGCGATACTTGCTGCTACCGTAGCAAGGAAGAGCTCAGAAATTACAGTTAAGAATGACACCTTTTTATATCAAAACCTTTTAAAGAGAGCTCAAAGAGCTACAGCACTTATAAAAGGTACTATTATATATCAGAGAAACAGGAGTAATGTTTTTCAAGAAAATACATCCATAGTAGTACTTTAAAAAAATATATTAATTTATTTTGCGATTTCAATAACTCTCGTTTCTCTTATAAGGTTTACTCTTACCTCTCCAGGGTATGAGAGTTTCTCGTGTATATTTTCTGCAATCTCTTTTGCCATTTCAGCCGCATGAAGATCAGAAACAGTCTTTGCGTTTACAAATACTCTTATTTCTCTTCCTGCACTGAGAGCAAATGCTTTGTCTACTCAAGAAAAACTTTGAACGAGAGCTTCCATTTCTTGAACTCTTTTCATGTAGTCTTCTATTACTTCTCTTCTTGCTCACGGTCTTACAGAACTAATAGCATCTGCTACTTGTACTATTGCAGCTTCTAGCGATATAGAAAATTGTTCTCAGTGATGATTTTCTATCATATCAACTATTTTTGCAGGAAGTTTATACTTTCTTCCTAGTACTGCTCACAACTCAGGGTGTGTTCCTTCTATTTCTTGATCAAGAGCTTTTCAAATATCGTGGAGGAGTCATCATGTTTTTACTAATTGAGGGTCTGCTCCAAGCTCTTTTGCGAGTTGTTCAGCTATGAGGGCTACTTCTTTAGAGTGTTTTATTATATTTTGACCATAACTCGTTCTAAATCTTAGCTTTCCAATTATTGGGATTATTTCATCAGGCATTCCTGTGATATTGAGCTCATCGAGTACTTTTGTTCCAAGTTCTCTTAATAGCGTTCCTGCATCCTCTTCAGTAGCTTTTACTACTTCTTCAATTCTTGCCGGCTGTATTCTTCCATCCTCTATAAGTTTTTCAAGAGATTTTTTTGCTATATACCTTCTATAAAGATCAAAGGCAGATATAAAGACTGTATCAGGTGTATCATCAATAATCAGTCCAACTCAAGCAGCTTTTTCAAAAGCAGTAATGTTTCTTCACTCTTTCCCAATAAGTTTTCACTTGATATCATCACTTGGTATTTCTATCATAGTAGTAGTTACCTCACTGGTAAAATCTCAAGCATATTGTTGGATTGATTTCAACACAATCTCTCTTGCTTCTTCTTTTTTCTTTTCCTCTATATTTTTTTTGTATTTTTTAACTATTTCTACTCAATCATCAGAAAATTTTTCTTTTATTTCTTCGAGAAATATTTTTTTTGCTTCATCCTGTGATAATTTTGCTATCTCTGATATTTTCCCATCAAGTTCATGTCTTTTTTCTTGAAGAATTGATTTATCTTCCTTGAGTTGATCTTCTCTAGAGCTTAATTTTTCATATTTTTCTTGTATTTGCTCTAATTTTTGTTCTATTTTTTCTTCTCTTTCTAATATCTTTTCTTCTACTTTTTCTGCTTTTACCATTATTTCATTACTTTCTTTTTTTGCCTGACTTAGGAGTTCTTCCTTTTTTCTTTCAGCATCTTTTTTTATCTTTTCAGCGTTTCATTCTGCTTTTGTAGTTTTTCTATTTTCCCATACAAAAAAGATCACGACAGCAAGAGCCATTCAAAAAATGACTCATATTATTAGAGTTCAGTATTCCATGTGTTATTTTTTTAATAAATTAAGTATATCCATATTTCTTCAAAATGGTGGCATCTTAGAAAAGCTACTTTTTTCGACTATGGTATTGAAGAAAATGAATGAGGGTATCAATTTTTAGTTCTTTATTTGGTTGCCTATAGTTTTATAAGCAATTTTATTCTAATGATTTAAAACTAAAAATCAATTTAGTTATTTATTTTTAAAAGAGACTTTCCAATATATTCATAGTAATCTATTTTTATAAAGGCTTTGTTAGTGAATGAGTTCTTTTTGTTGACAACTCAATTAATATTTTTATATTATATTAGTTCTTATTTCCAGTTGGGAAATAAGTGATAGTTCTTTAACATATCTGATGTAAAAATTAAGAATTGTTTTGGAGCTATTTTTTTGTTAATCTAAAAAATAGAAAAAATTATGCCCAAAAAAGTATTACAAACACAACCAAAAACAATATATGAAAAAATATATGATCAGCATGTCGTAGATTCACTTGAGGGTGGTTTTGATTTGCTGTTTATTGATGCTCAACTTGGACATGAAGTAACTTCTAGTCAAGCTTTTGATGAATTGAGAAAATCAAAAATTCAACCATCAAAGAAAAACCTTCTTTTTACTGAGGATCATAATATTCCTACTACAAAAGGAAGATATAAGGATATCAAGAATAAACATTCGAAAAATCAAGTGGATACACTTCGAAAAAACATGAAAGACTATGGAATAAAGTTCTTTCCAATGGAAGATAAAAGGCAAGGGATTGTCCACGTCGTTGGACCTGAACAAGGTTTGCCTCTTCCAGGAAGGACTCTTATTTGTGGTGATTCACATACTTCTACTCATGGAGCATTCGGATGTATTGCTTTTGGAGTGGGAACCTCAGAGGTTTCTATGGCTTTACAGACGGAAGTTCTTTGTGTAAAGAAGCTGAAAAACATGAGGGTTGTCATTAACGGTAAGCTGAAAAAATATGTAACGGCAAAAGATGTTATTCTTTATATTATTAGTCAGATTTCTGCAAGTGGAGGAAGTGGTTATGCCATAGAATTCTCAGGAGAGGTCTTTGATAATATGTCTATGGAACAAAGAATGACGGTTGCTAATATGTCAATCGAAGCTGACGCCAAGGTAGGGATTTTTAATGTTGATCAAACAACACTTGATTATATTAAAGGAAAACCAATGGCTCCAAAAGGAAAAAAGTGGAATGAATATGAAAAATATGCTCGTACCCTTGTTTCTGATTCTGATGCCCATTATGACAAAGAACATGTATTTAATGCTGCTGATATAACTCCACAAGTAAGTTGGGGAACCAATGCTGGAGAAACCTGTTCTGTAAATGGAGAAATTCCAGATAATGCGAGTGAAGAATCATTAAAATATATTGGCCTTTCAAAAGGAACTAAGATTACGGATATCCAAATTGACCGAGTATTTATTGGTTCTTGTACGAATGGTCGTATTGAAGACTTTAGAAGTGCTGCTCAAGCAGTAATTGATAGTGGACTAAAAAAACACTCTTCTGTCAAATCTGTATGGGTAGTCCCAGGTTCTGGTCTCGTAAAAGAACAAGCAGAGAAAGAAGGTCTTGATAAGATTTTTATTGAAGCTGGTTTTGAATGGAGAGAGCCTGGTTGTAGTGCTTGCCTTGCCATGAATGATGATAAAATTCCTAAAGGAGAACATTGTGCTTCTACTTCGAATAGGAATTTTGAAAATCGTCAAGGAGAAGGAGCAATTACTCATTTATGTAGTCCTTATATGGCAGTTTTAGCTGCTGTAAATGGTCACTTTGTTGATCCAAGTCGAAAAAAACTTTCTGAGAAACCAAAGTTTCCTAAGAAAAAAGACAATATGCCAATAGCATATTTTATGGAAGAGAATATTAATACAGATGTTATTATTCCGCAAACCTGTCTTTCAGGTACGAAAAAAACTGGTCTTGGGGTTCATCTTTTTCATAACCGACGCTTTACAGAATTTATAGATTTAGATATTCAGCCTGGTAAAGAAAAAGAAATAAAAGATTTCTTTTTGAATCAAGATGAATTTAGGAATGCACAGGTTCTGATAGTTGGAAAGAATTTTGGTTGCGGTTCTAGCAGGCAACATGCTCCTTGGTCATTTTATGACTATGGTTTTCGTGTTATCATCGCAGAATCTTTTGCTAAAATATTTTATGGGAACTCTTTTAATTCTGGGATTCTTTTGATAGAACTTCCAAAAAAGGATATAGATACTTTACTTTCTTATTACAAGAAGGAGAAGAACTATAGGCTTAATGTCGATTTAGAAAACCAAAATATATCTATTGCAGGTATAAAGTTTTCTTTTGATATTGGAGCTAGGGATAAGAGGAAATTACTGGAAGGTCTTGATGAGGCAGTACTTACTTTAAAAGAGAGTGGTGATAAGATCAAAGCCTATAAGGAAAATACTATTCGTTTCTAGTTTTTACATTAAGGTATTTAAAAAATAGGGGACTTCTTGAGTAATCAAGGAGTCCTTTTTATTGACTTTTATTATTTTTATTCATCTTCAGGTAACTTGAATCCTCTTTCTTCTCTAATTTTGGTAGCAACATTTGTTGGTACTTCTTCATAGTGGTCGAACTTCATTGAATAAAATTTGCAAAAAAATAAAAATAAGATACAATATTTACTATTATATTTAATAGTAAATTATGACTCTATCAAAAAACTTTATATCAATTACTGATATGAGGCAGAATGCGACAAATTGTATCAAGGATTTATCGACGAGTTGAGATAAAATCATTTTTAAAAATAATAAACCTACGGCAGTTCTCGTAGATTTTCAGAGATATGAAAAAATGTTTCGTAGAGATTCAAGTGTGAATATAGAATCATTATTTTGAAGTGAGGAAGTATTATGAACATCAGAACATGAAGAACTTATTTCTCTTATGAGGTCTGCGTAATGAAAGTTATTGTTACAAAATTTTTTGAGAAATACTTGAAGAAAAATGCCCCTGCTTTAGATATTCAGGATTTAGTTTCAAGGATACAAATAGAGTCGAAGAACTTTATTTCTCTGAAACAGCCATTTGTGAAAATTAAAATAAAGTTAGGTAATAAAACTTATAGATTACTTATAGTTTTTGATAAACAAGATGTCATTATTCTATTTGTTAATATTTTTGATAAAAAAGATAAAGTTTTTTGAGAGAACCTTAATTGGGATTTACATAAAAAATATATTCTAGAATGGAGAGATAAAAATATGGAATGTATAAAGAAGTGAGAGTATTATACGGTGAGAGGTAAGTGAATTATTGTAAAAAAATAAAAAGACTGTTTCATTTTAAAAAAATGTATATTTTTTACTACCAAAAAAGCTACTTAGTAATGAGTAGCTTTTTTTCTTGTTCTAATGATTATTCATCTTCAGGTAACTTGAATCCTCTTTCTTCTCTAATCTTCGTAGCAACATTTGTTGGTACTTCTTCATAGTGGTCAAACTCCATTGAGTAGGTAGCTCTTCATTGTGAAGCTGATCTGAGATCAGTCATGTATCCAAACATTTCAGAAAGTGGTACAAAAGCAGTAATAATTTTTGCTTGTCCTCTGTTCCCCATTTCTTCAATTCTTCCTCTTTTAGAATTTAATTGTCCAATTACATCACCCATATATTCTTCAGGAGTATTTACTTCAACTTTCATGATAGGTTCTAGTAGCGTAGCTTGTGCTTTTTTACATGCATCTTGGAAAGCCTTTGATGAAGCGAGTTTAAAAGATAGTTCACTCGAATCAACTTCATGGAACGAACCGAAAGTAAGAGTAGCTTTGATGTCTACCATTTGGTATCCAGCAACAAAACCTCTGTTGTATGCTTCGTTTAAACCTTTTTGAACACCAGGAATATATTCTTTTGGTATTACTCAACCAACGATTTTGTTTACGAACTTGTTTGCTGGTTTTTCTTTTAGTTCAGCTTTTATATCATCTTCATCAAGTTCTTTATATGGTTCAAATGTAATTACTACATGACCATATTGACCTCTACCTCATGTTTGTTTAGAGTATTTATGTTCTACATCAGTAGCAGTATTCTTAATTGTCTCTCTGTATGAAACTTGTGGTTGACCAACATTACATTCTACGCTGAATTCTCTTTTCATTCTGTCAACAATGATATCTAAGTGGAGTTCACCCATACCAGAGATAATAGTTTGAGCTGTTTCTTCATCACTTTTTACCTTAAATGATGGATCTTCTTCAGCAAGTTTTGCAAGGGCAACCCCCATTTTTTCTTGATCAGCTTTTGTCTTTGGTTCTACTGAAATTGATATTACAGGAGCAGGGAATTCAATAGATTCAACCAGGAATTTATCATTTACATCACAGAGTGTATCACCAGTTTTTGTATTTTTCAGACCAACAACAGCACCAATATTACCAGCAGGTATCTCAGGAATTTCTACTCTGTCATTTGCATGCATTTGTAGTAGTCTCCCAACTCTTTCTTTTTCTCCTGAGGTAGCATTATAGATGTATGTACCAGACTTAAGAGTTCCAGAGTATACTCTCGTAAAAGTAAGTCTTCAAACGAAAGGATCAGTAGCAATTTTAAATGCAATTGCTGCAAGAGATGAATCATTTGAAACTGGGAATGTTTTGAATTCTTCTTTTGTATCAACATCTTTTACACTTAGAATACCTTCGTTTACATCTACTGGAGATGGAAGGAATTCAACCGCTGCATCGATAACCATCTGAACACCAATGTTTTGTAGAGCTGATCAACAAACCACGGCATAAAGTTCATTCGCACATACTGCTTTTCTGAGACCCTTTTTTATTTCAGGTATAGTAAGCTCACCTTTATCAAAGTAAATCTCCATAAGGTCATCATCTTGAGAAGCAACTTTTTCTACCATATCAGCTCTGAGCTCTTCACATCTTGTTTTTATATCAGCAGGAATTTCTATTTCTGTAACTTTTTCACCAGAATCACCTTCAAAGTGATATGCTTTCATATCAATAAGATCAACAATACCTTCAAAAGTTTCAGCTGCACCAATAGGATATTGGATAGCTACTACTTTATCACCAGCAAGTCTTTTTTTGATAGTATCAAGAGACATTTCGAAGTCTCCTCCCATTTTATCCATTTTGTTAATGAATGCGATTCTTGGTACTCCGTACTTATCAGCTTGTTTCCAAACAGTTTCAGATTGAGGTTCTACTCATTGAGAACCATCAAATACTGCTACCCCACCATCGAGTACTCTGAGTGATCTTTCTACTTCGATTGTAAAGTCCACATGACCTGGAGTATCGATAATATTAATTTGATGATCTTTCCAGAATGCAGTGGTTGCTGCAGAAGTGATCGTAATACCTCTTTCTTTTTCTTGTTCCATCCAGTCCATAGTACCTTCACCATCATGAGTTTCACCAATTTTGTGAATTCTACCTGTATAGAAAAGAATTCTTTCTGTACAAGTTGTTTTACCAGCATCAATATGGGCAATAATACCAATATTTCTGATCTTATCTAAAGGAGTTACTTTAGCCATTATATAAATATTAAATTTTAAAAATATATATGAAAAACAATAAAATAATTTTGTAAAATATAAGTGTTTTACAAAAGAATTTTTCTCTAATTGTGCCGGAATTCTATTGAATACTTACGGAAAGTCAAGTTTATTTTATTTCCACTTTTTCGAATACTATATTTCCTCTATTTCCAATTTTTTTAATGATTTTTCGACTTCATTTAATATAAATTCTGAAATGTTAAATGATTTGTTTTCTGTGATGGTTATATTTGCTTGCTTTAAGAAAAAAATAAATACTTTAGATGTGAATATAATAGTATATTCATTACTTTTCATCTTTTTAATAAGTTTTTCTGTTAAGAGTGATGAATATTCGATACTGACAATATCGACTATATCTTCTATCCAAGCATTTATTCTATTTTTTATTTCCATGTTTAAATGACTATCATCAAATTCTTTTGTTTGGGCTTCTTTATAATCAAATATTATTTTCGGTTTATTTGAGAGTTCTCTTATTTTATGGCTAATATCTAGATTGATTAATGAAAGGATTCAAAGGAGAAAATTAGATGGAAAACCATCATCCATTGCTTTGAATAGAGAGTTGAGAATATTATCATATTTTTTATCTAGGATAATTTTCACTAAGAAACTAGCAAGAAGAAAGTCACCTTTCTTTGCTTTTTTTTCATCCTTTTGAGCCTTTTTTATTTTTGCTCCAGATCTTTTAACAGACTCTTTAAATTTTTCAGATACTTCCTTTGGTGCTTCAGCTGATTGTCAGCCTCACTCTTGAGAATCTATATCGGGTGTAAAATCATCTAAAGACATTTTCTTAGGTTAGTGAGTTATGTTTTATGTATTCTATAAGAATTTTTGAGATTTTCAAGGTTTATTATGAACTCCTTTTTTATTTTTAAATTAAAGAGCTAAGAGTATTGGACTTAACATGAGAAGAAATGAAAATAAAAATAGCCTATTTCTTCCCCTTACTTCTTTATTGAATTGTTTTGAGTGCTCCTTAATATCTGTCCTAGTATATTGAACTGGCTCAAAATCCCATTTTCATTTTTTCAGCTTTGGTGGATTTTTTGGTAGATACGGGTTTTTTCCTCATTTCTCATAGAATTTCGTTAATTTTTGGTATTCTTCATTTGAAATGAGATTTTCATTTATAGTATTCACTTTCTGAAGAGTATATATATTTCCTTTTATTCTACGAGTATTTTTAATTATTCTTGTTTTTGTGTATTGAGCATCGTTGTATCTTTGTTTCTGAGGAGAACTTCCACAGGATGTGAGAAATCCGGTCATAGTGAGGGTTACAAGAAAATGACACCTTGCTTTTCCTTTTTTTTGTTGATTTGTTATTTGAGGAGCTATGAAATTTTGATGGTCATATTTTTTGGTTGATTTGACTTGAAGAGCTTCTTTCATAGGTTTTATATTATAAATATTCTTAGATAAAAAACATTTATAATATAAAAATTATATAAAGCAAATTATATTTCTATCTTCACACATCTTTCTATTCATCAGTTATCCTTAAAGGCGGTAAACTTTAACTCTAATCAATTCAAATATTTTTCACATACTTCTTTTTGATCGAATCCTATTTCTATAAATAAAAGCAGTTTTTTTATATTTTGTTGTTTTTCTAATAGTAGGCACTGCTTTATAAGTTCTTCATAGAGTTCAAAACCACTTTCTTCTCCTCAATAGAGTGCGCTATTAGGCTCATATTTCACCACCTCCGGGTCCATATTTTCAAAGTCTCAGTTTTTTATATATGGAAGATTTGCAGTGATAATGAGGCTTTGATTCAGGGGATATTTTTTATTTTCTAGAAAACATTCCAATAGGTTTGATTCTATTGGTTGAACTATATTTTCGAGTCAATGTTTTTTAATGTTTATTTTTACTACCTCTAAAGCATCTTTTGATATGTCTATGGAATAAACTTTATTTATGTTTTTAGAGTTTTTAATAACTGAAATAGGTACACATCAGCTCCCAGTTCCAACGTCAATGAGATCAAACATTGTTTTTCAATTGAGCCTCTTGAGAACTCCATCCACCATAACTTCCGTATCATTCCTTGGTATTAGTACTCTTGAATCTACAAAAAAATCTAATCAGTAGAATTCAGCACTTTCAATTATATATTCAATTGGTTCTCAATTCTTGAGTCTTTTTAGTGACTGAGTAATTTGCTCTGAGAATTCCTTTTGTTTCTCTGGATGTAAAAATAACTGTTCTTTTGTAAGACCAGTTATTTTTTGTGTTATAAGGTTCTTGACTGAAGTACTAACTTTCAAATTTCTTTTTATTAAATATAAGAATGGTTCAGAGAAGAATGAGTGCTAAATAGACAAGAGAATAAGCACTATTAAAAAGAAAGAAGTTTGGGTGAAAGTTTGTAAAGCTTCCGATTACATCCTTTATATTGAGCGCTTCAAATGGTGGAAATAGAAGCTGTAGAGTTTGGACGAAGTATTGAGTAATAGCATTTTGACTTCTCATAGCCATATCAAGAAGAAGGGAGAAGCTATGAGAGAGAAAATAGATCATAAGAGTTACAAGAATGGTTAGCATATTTCCCATAAAAGTAGAGAAGAAAAATACGAGGGCAAGCACTATTTCAAGTTTAAAATATGTGAATAGGAGTGAAAAAAGAATAAGAGGAGTTATTGATACATCCTTGATCCATAAAACTATAAGGAGGAGTATTGATTGAAAGGCTATAATAAGAAGTATCGTGGCTGAGAATCATAAAAATTTTCAGAGTATAAACTCATATCTTTTTATTGGTTTTGAGAGAATAAGAAATATAGTTTTTCACTCTATTTCTTTAAACAATAGTTGCGTTCACGTGAAGAGTACTCATACGAGTCAAAATATTTCTATCATAGCGAGTCCAAAATCTACAATAATTTTATCATCGTCTCATATAGTAAGTTTTCCTAACAGTATTGAGAATACTATGAAAATAAAAGCAAAGAATAGTATGAGGTAGAGAAATTTATTTCTTACTATTTCTTTAAAAGTGTTAATGGTAATGTTTAACATAATTTAAAAATTATAATCTAAAAAGTCTTTGTTTCCATTTATGAAACTTAATATATCCATACTTTTTTTTCATTCAAGTTTTATTTGTTTTAAGATAACTATTCATTCACTACATATAACTCATATTTTTTTATCTTCAAGAGTTATAACTTCTCAACTCTTATTCTTTTCTCATCATAGTATGAGAACTTCACAATCTTCTATACTTATTTTTTTCCCATTATAGTAGGTATATATTCATGGCCAAGGAGAATAGGCCCTATACTTGTTGTATATTTCTTGGGCTGTTTGAGAGACAAAGTTTATTTCTCCATCAGTTTTATTAATTTTGGAGCAATAAGTAGCTTGAGTATCATCTTGTTTCTTTCATTTTATATCTCAATTTATTATTTTTTTCAAAGTATCTACGAGAAGGTTCGGTCATATTTTTTCAAATTTTTTAAATATACCTTCTGTTTTATCGTGCGACTTTATGTCTACTTTTTCAATGCTCAGTATATCTCATTCATCCATTCATTCAGACATATACATTATAGTGATGCCTGTTTCTTCGTCTCCATTTTTTATAGACTCTTGTATGGGGCTTGCTCATCTATAGAGTGGAAGAACACTTCCATGTATATTTATACATCCATACTTTGGAGCTTCGAGAATTTCTTTGGGTATTATTTTTCAGTATGCAACTACGACTATGAAATCAAGTTCTAAAGACTCTAATATTTCATAAAATTCTTTTGTTCTATCCCCTCCCTTGATAAGGGGAGGGTTAGGGTGGGGTTTTAATCTCGTAGGCTGTAATATTTCTATATTATTTTCTTCTGCTAGAACTTTTACTGGTGTTTTCGTCATTATTTTTTTTCTTCCTACTGGTTTATCAGGTTGTGAAACCATAAGCTTTATTTCTATTTCATGAGAGTAGTCCTCTATGAGTCTTTCTCATATGTTTTTACTGAATTCTCAGGTTCAAAAAAATGCTATTTTCATGTATTTATTTCATTATTTTTATAAAATCTTCTCTTCCTCTATTTTCAAAAAAGAGATATATTTCGGACTCATTATTGCCTATCGTTTTCTTTTTTCAGATGCTTTGTATGCTGAGGTTTGTATAGCTTGTTCAAGACTTATCTTCTTTTGAATTAATTGCAATGAGTTCAATAAGGTTTCATTGTTCAATATCTCGGTTACTATCAGCAAAGTAGTGTATGTATATATCATTGAGCGTACTTCCTGATAAAGATCCACTTACTTTATATGCTGGAGATTCTGAAAAATTTCAAATATAGGAGCTATTACCATTCTTTGAATCGCTATAAAAGAGTTTTTCTTTTTTGAATATTTCTATATTCCATAAATCAGAAAGGAGTCCATTTTTAATACTTATAGTTCCAGTTTCATCACTAAAATCATAGTCTATTTGTGCATTTTTTTCGATATCGAAGAGATTTTTATGTACTATGTATCAGAGTGATCCAGTAGTAGTACTGAGACTGATTTCATAATCAAATATACTATAATTTTCTATTTCTTTATCAAGTTCCTGAAAATCTTCTTCAATAGCTGATAACTTTTGTTTTAATTCTTGGTTCTCAATAAAATCAGAAAAATAAAATACTCATGAAACAGAAATGGTTATTATTATTGAAACAACCACAAGTAGCTCTATAAGTGTAAATGCTTTTATTTTCATTTCTTCTTTTGTTTTGAGTTTTTAAATGGTATTTCTACTATTTTATTGATGAAGATAACAATTACAACTATTATTCAAAAGACGATTACCTTTCAAGCTTTATCGAGAAAAAGGGCGGTGAGTCAGAAAAAGAATGAAAGTGAATATACAAGTGATAATACTTGTTTATCAGTAAGTCAGATATCTTTGAGTCTATGATGAAGGTGTGTAAAATCTCACTTCAAAGGATTTTTTTTGTTTATGATTCTGCGAGCAACGACATAGATAGCGTCCACAGAATATATTCCAAATACTACGAGTACGGTTGCAATTTTTCCTCAGGCTATAATCGCAAGAGTTGCTAACATGAAGCCAAGAAACATAGTTCCACTATCTCACATTAGTATTTTCTGTTTTACATCAAAAAACCAAAAAGGAATAAGGATTCAGACTAAAATAAGGCTTATTTTCATTATAAAATTTGCGTTAATGAGGCCTCCAACATAATCATCCTGATAAAAGAGAATGACTCAAAGAAAAAAGAGAATAAGAAATGAGATAATAGAGAGTCATCAGGTGTTTCCACTGACTCCATCAGTCCAATTGAGAGCGTTAAATATGAAAACATACCATAAAATAGTAAAAACAAGAGGTGTTATATATATAGTATATTCAAAGAGGGTAAAGTAGTATGTTTCTAGGTTTATTATTCCACCAAAGATATTACTGATATATCCTATTTTAATAGAGGTGATTCATATAATAGCTCCAATTATAATTTGAATTATAAGTCTTATTTTTGGACTGAGGTTTATCAGATCATCCATGAAACTAATGGTGGTTATAAAAAATCAAAATACCCAAATGAGTCAGAGCTTATAGCTATACTCTACTGAAAAATAGCTTACAATAAAGAAGCTTATAAATAAGACTATCCCCATTGAGTATGGAATAGGCTTTCTTTCTAACTGGTACTTCTCTGGATTATCAAGGATTCAGAAATTATAGAATATTTTTTTGAATCATAAAATAAACCCAAGAGATATAAGGATAGATATTCAGAAGATGAGAAGGTATTGTAGAAACATTTTTAGAGGTATTTTTTAAGTAATTTTAGATAATATACAAATACAGTAAGGGTAAGTATAAAATATCCAAGGGCAATTCCATCAGTATTTCATGAATGAAAGCTGAGAACTACTCATAGGAGTGAGCCTGATACAAGAAATAAAATTCATATTATATTGAGCCAATACCTTGTATTATCCTTTATGCTTACGAGTCCACTTGTAATAAGTGAAAAACCAAGTGCTTGGAGTATAGAGTATACTTGGTAATCAAAAAATTTGAGGAAAATAAAAAAAAGTATTATATTAATAAGAGATAGGCTTTTTTCATTGAATACACTAATATTTTTTCAGAAGTTATAATAACTAAATGCTTTAATCGCTGCAATTAAATATGCTATTTGCCATATCATATATTGTGACTGACCTAAGTAGAATAATCAATAGAGAGATATACAAGTAAATACTGACGTGGAAGATATATGATACAAGGCTCAAATTCTATTGTTTTTGAGAGTATAGTTATTTTGCATTATCATAATGAAGAGGTTTCATACAAAATTAGCAAAAAATAATAATATTATTTCAGTAAGGTTTCATTTCCCTGTAATGAATATAATTATAAGCGCAGTTATAAGTAATATAAAAATCCACCAGTTGTTTCTTGAGAAATTTCGTAGTTCTTGAATGAATTGATTCATGTTAATTTTTTGTTATATGCAGATATTATGCCAATTTTTTACGGGAATAATGTTTTTGTGTAAGTTTGTTAGGTGTTTATTCCAAGGTTTTTCTAATAAAAATGTTTGAATGTTGTTTTCTGATAGTTCTTTTGCAAAATAGGGGTTGTCTTCAACCATATGTTGAATATTTTGTTCTTTACATATATCAGCTTTGCTCTTATGTAATTCAGAGTAATGGTTTGCGAAGATAATATTATGAAAGATATTTTCATAATATTTTTCAATCCAGTCATATGTATATTTTCATAACTTTTTTTCGTTGCGAGCAGTAACTATTTGTAAGAGGTATCACTTATTTTTTAGTTCTATAAGTTTTTCTTTTGCTCATTCAATAGGATCTACTGTAAGTTTTATTTGGTCGTCTATTTGTCATTCAATGAACCATTCTAATGCAGTCGAAGTATCTATGTCAAATATGTTTTCAAGATGATAGTCAGTAATATTTTCAAATGAGATAGATTTGTTATATATTTTGTTATTATGATACTTTATAACATATTTTGCAGATTCTGCTAATACTTCATCTAGATCTATTCAAATCACTTTTTTAGAACTGTTCATTTAATTTTAGTTTACTTTGATAAAACATTCTACTGGAATTGACTCAGAATCTTTGGGCAGCGATTCTATCGATACCGATACCAAAGGCAAATCATGAATACTTCTTAGAATCAATTCCCGTTCCCTCAAGAACGGTTGGATGTACCATTCCTGCTCATAGAAGTTCAACCCATCCAGTCCCTGAACACATACTGCATTTTTTCTTTTTTGCTTCACCGGTTCCCTTACATATTTGACAGCTTACGTCTATTTCTGCACTTGGCTCAGTAAATGGGAAAATACTTGGTCTGAATCTGAGTTTGGTATCTTCTCAGAGTAGTTTTTGCATTGCTGATTCAAGAGTCCATTTGAGATCTCAGAATGTTACTCACTCTCATATTACAAGTCCTTCAAGTTGATAGAAGTTACAAGTATGTCTTGCATCCTCTTGTTCGTACCTAAATACTCTTCCTGGTACGATTATTTTGATTGGTAGTTCTCATTTGAGCATGGTTCTAATTTGTACAGGAGAAGTATGGGTTCTGAGTAAGTATTTATCTCCTACTTCTCTGTCTTTGTTGATTTCATCACTCACCCAAAAGGTATCCCATACATCACGAGCAGGGTGATTGGCTGGAATATTGAGTTTATCGAAATTAAATTCTTCGGTTTCTATTTGAGGTCCGTCTTCTATCTTGAATCCGAGAGAAATGAATATTTCTTCGAGGAGTTCTGAAGTAATACTAATAGGGTGTTTGTGACCTCTTTGCTGTTTTCAGAACTCAAGGGTTACATCTATTTTTTCGTTTTCTTCTTGTTCTTTGAATCAGGCTTCTTCTTGATCTTTTTGCTTCTTTGCTATTTCTTCGAGAATAAAGTTTTTGAGTTTATTTGCCTCTGGTCCCACTACTTTTTTTTCTTCATTAGAAAGGTCTTTTATTCATTTCAGAATTTCATTTAGTTTTCCTTTTTTTCAGAGAAAATCCTTTTCGAGTTGTTCGAGGTCTGTAGAAGTTGTTATTTCTTCAGAAAATAGTTTTTGTAATTCTTGTAGTTTTTGTTGCATGTATTGGTTATTGTTATAATAAGTAATGATTTATTCTAGAGTATAAAAAATATTTTTAATAAATCAAAAAATATAACTTTTTAATGCATGGATATTTATTTTTGTACAGTAGAAAAAAGAGAAATATTTGAAAAGTTAGTGAGGATCTCTTATAGTTGAGGGTAGAAAAGTTTTTATAAACTAATACTTATACATTATGAAAAAGAAAGAAACTATTAGGAATGTCTTTCTATGATTGTTCTGTACTTTTTGCGTTAGTACAGTGGTTTTTTGATTATCAGGATGGGAGTGAGTTGAGAATGCAAATGATGGAGACAGCCTTACTCATACTGTATGGAATTCACTTGTTGATGGAGTGGTTAAGAAAACAGGGAGTGTTTCTGAAACTATTACATGAGTAAAAACATTTTCGAGTTCCCCTGTCGTTCCTTCTCCTACTGCTTCTTGAGAAGTTGCTTCGAAAGGGTACGTTGACACAAAACCAGTTTTTAGGGCGTATATGGGTTCGAATCAATCGGTTGCGAATGGTGCTTTTGTAAAAATGAATCTCAATACTGAAAACTTTGATTCACATAACCGGTTTAATACTTCTACTAATAGATTTACCCCTCAGAAAGCTTGATACTATCAAATTAATGCGGTAACATTCGGACAGGCTTTTAACAATAGGTATCAGATAATACTATCACAAAATGGTACTTGAGTTTCATCTGGTCATAGTTGATGAATAACAGCAGATATGTGAGCTGAGGTTTCAGATGTTATTTATTTTAATGGAAGTACGGACTATTTAGAGCTTACTGTATATCACTTTTCAACGAGTGCAAGAACTTTTCTTGCAGGAACCACGAGTACATTTATGTCTTGACATTATATAGGAGGCTAGGGGTTTTAGGTAAGTATATTTAAATAAAAAAAACAGTATTGAAAAAATTATCAATACTGTTTTTTTAAATCTTTGGATTATTAATTTTCTAGTGAGGAGGAATCTAAAAGAGTTTTAAAATTTTTATTAGTTTGTTTTATTAACATTAAGATTTCTTCGTCACTGTGCTCTTTTGATGTGTAGTATCACCATGAGTTACCTGATGATAAAGTGCTTGCTTTTTCAACCTTTATATATTGCTTATCACCAGTTATAAAATCAAATTCATATTTATATCCATTGTTATGCCATAGTTTTATATTGGATTGATATTGTTTGTTTATACTTGCTATAGTATTTTTTATTTTATCATCTATCGAACTGCTTATTATGATATCGATAGTACTATCTTTTACTTGCTTAAAGTAATCCATACAGCATCCAAATGTATCCCAGGGAAAGTCCGAGTAATGTATTGAAATTTTTTTTGGCTGTTTCTCTAGTATTGTTCCGACTGATGATACAGATCCTGCAAGTCCGTCAATTTTTTTAAAATGTTCTTTTTGAAAGATATTTTTTGTTTTTGAAAGGGTGGAGGCCTCTTTAAGAATAAGCATTGTTTATATGATTACATGTTAAATTTACACTGACAATATTCTATATTCTAATTTAAATTTTCTAAAAGGCAAACTTTTAACTTTAATATGATTTTTTAAATAAGTAATCTTTATTAAAGCAATATTTTTTTATTGTTCACTTTTTTTATTATCAATTATTTAATAGAGAATCGCTTTAAAACTGGGTTATCAAAAACTTTATAAAAAAGTCAATTTTTCTTTTGACAAATAAATTGTTTTTCATAGAATGTGTGCACTTTTAAGAAACATCACATAAAAGTTTCGGAAAGAAGAGGTTAAGTTAGACTGTTTTTTAGACAAAATCTAGGAGATAAGTTTAACCTCTAACTATTAGTTTGTTAAAATAAGATTTGTATGGCTGGATTAATAGCTACTAAATTGGAAATGACGAGAGTCATAAAGGAAGATAAATTCATACCGGTTACTTTGCTTAAAATTCCTGAACTTAGAGTGTTTTGATTTAAAACTCTAGAGAAAGATGGATATGAAGCAGTAATAGTTTGAGTTTTGAAAGAGAAGGCAGAAGGAAAAATTAAAACTTGAAATGCAACACTTTCAAAAAATGATTTTTCTCTCTTAAAAGAGTTTGATGTTTCTAAGGAAGATGCTGAAAAGTATAAAACTTGAGATGTTATTGGGCTTGAGCTTATAGAAGATGGAATAGAGGTTGGTATTGAGGGAACTTCAAAATGAAGATGATTCGCTTGAGCAATGAAAAGACATAACTTTCATGGTTGACCTGCTGGACATGGTTCTAAATTCCATAGAGCACTCGGTTCTATCGGTAATAGAAAACCAACCAGAACTCACAAAGGAAAAAAGATGCACGGTCACTACGGTGATGTAAAAGTTTCTTTCAGAGCAGTTCCTGTTGAACTTGTTAATAAAGAGGCTTGAGTTATTTGAGTGAGATGAGGTGTTCCTGGAGCAAGAAACTCTATTGTAAATATAATTTTAAATTAATATTAAGTTATTCCGTTTATGAAAACTAAAATATTTGATCAGAAATGAAAAGAAGTATGAGACGTTGAGCTCAATAAATCTATTTTTTGATTAGAAGTAAATGAAGGATTGGTACACAGAGCTTTGTTATACCAATTAGCAAATAATAGACAAGCATCTGCTCATACGAAAACAAGATGAGAAAGAAGAGGGTCTACTAGAAAAATATACAGACAGAAAGGTACTTGAAGAGCGAGAATGGGGTCAAATAGATCACCTATCAGGAAGAAAGGTTGAGTTGCTTTTGGTCCAAGAAATACAGTGAACTTTACTCAGACAATGAATAGAAAAGAAAGAAGAAAAGCTTTATTTTGTGTTTTATCTTCAAAGTTAAAGAATAAACAACTTGTTATAGTAGATAAAATAGACTTCAAAGAGGCAAAAACAAAGAATATGGTAGAAGTATTTAATAAAATACCATATGAGAAAAATGCTTTGATAGCTATTCCTGTTAAAAATGATGCAATAGAAAAAACAAGTGCAAATGTACCATATTTGAAAACAATACTTGTAAACTACTTAAACGTTAAAGATCTTTTGAAATACAATACCCTTGTTCTCTTGAAGGACTCTTTGGTAAATCTAGATACGTTGACTAAATAATTTATTAAATATTAAAAGAAGTATGAGACTTTTTAAAATTTTGAAAAAACCTGTACAAACAGAGAAAGCATCTAATGTCGAGATGAAAAGTAATACGTATGTATTTATTGTTTCTGATGACGCAACAAAAATAGATATTAAGAAGGCAGTTCTTGAAATTTATGGAGTTGAAGTTGCAGCTGTAAATGTTTTAAACACAAGAGAAAAGTTTAAGCATGGAAAGAAAAAAACTATGCAAATAAGGAAAAGATCGGGGAAGAAAGCATATGTTACTTTGAAAGATGAGAAAGCGAAAATAGATTTTTCTATTACTAAGTAATCACGTAGAAACGTGAATTTAATATTTTTTATAAATAATTATGGGAATTAAAAAATTTAAACCTACTACTCCAGGAAGAAGATGAATGAGTGTAAATACCTTTGAGGAACTTACAACTGCACAGCCAAATAAGAAATTATTGGTAAAATTACATAAGAATGCAGGGAGAAATAGTTCTTGAAGACTTACTATCAGGCATCAAGGATGATGACATGCAAAAAAATATAGATTAGTAGATTTTTTCGGTACTGATAAAAAAGATATAGAGTACAAAATTGAAACTATTGAGTATGATCCATATAGATCAGCTTTTATATCTCTAGTTTGTTATAAAGATGGAGAAAGAAGATATATTCTTGCTCACAGCGAAACAAAAGTTTGAGATAAAAATATTACATCTGAGAAATCTCCTTTAATATCTGGAAACAGAATGGAGGTAGGAAATATACCGACTTGATTAGAAATATATAACTTGGAGCTTATTGTTTGACAATGAGCAAGTTCAATAAGAACGGCTGGATCAAGTGGAAGAGTTGTTTCTCAGGAATGAGAATATACTCAAATAAAAATGCCTTCTTGAGAAGTAAGACTTGTTCATAAGAAATGTTATGCTACTCTTGGACAGGTTTCTAATCCTGACCATAATCAAGTTGTTATTTGAAAAGCTTGAAGGTCAAGATGGATGTGAAAAAGACCAGCAGTTCGTTGAAAAGCTATGAATCCTGTTGATCATCCACATGGTGGTTGAGAAGGAAGATCTCCAATTTGAATGAAGGCACCAAAAACTCCTTGGGGAGCGGTTGCACTTTGAAAGAAAACAAGAAGTAGAAAAAAGACCACAGCAAGGTGGATACTAAAAACGAGACATGGAAAATTAATGCAATAATTCTTTTATATCTCCTAAGAAGAGAACATTTAAACTTTTAAAGATAAATATTATGACAAGAAGTCTAAAAAAATGACCTTATATATGCGAAAGGCTTTTAAAAAAAGTAGTAGCAATGAATGACTCAGGAAAAAAATGAGTTATAAAAACTTGGTCGAGAGCAGCAACAGTGATACCAGAGTTTGTTTGACATACATTTGGTGTTCATAATGGAAAAGCTCACTTTCCAGTCTTTGTTACCGAAGACATGGTTTGACATAAATTATGAGAATTTTCTATGACAAGAACATTTAAAGGTCACTCTGGAAATAAGTAAAGATGTTATTTTAAAATATTAAAAGATAGTTATGAAAGCATACGGGAAAAATATTAGAATCTCTCCTAAAAAATTAAGAGTGGTTGCTGAAGTTATAAGAGGTCAAAGCGCATCAGAAGCTTTAAAGTTTTTGAAGTTTGCTCCTAAAAAATGAGCTCTTATTTTATACAAGGTTCTTTATTCAGCAGTTAAAAATGCAGAAAACAATGACAATCAAAAATTGTCTGACTTATATGTATGAACTCTTATTGTAAATAAAGGAATAGTATATAAAAGATGAAACCCTGTTTCAAGATGAAGAATGCATCCAATTTTAAAAAGAACTTCTAATATTACATTAGGATTACAGGTTAAATAAAAAAAGACTTAAAATTATATTATTATTAACACATTTCATTTATGTGACATAAAGTAAATCCAATCGCTTTTAGAATACCATATATCAAAACATGGAAATCAGTTTGGTATGAAGATAAAAAGACTTATAAAGATTCTTTAGCTCTTGATATAAAAGCAAGAACTCTTCTAGAGAAAGAGCTAACTTGAATACCAATAGGTGATATTCTTTGTTTAAAAGATCAAGACCTTTTAAAGGTTGTGGTGTATACAGCAAAGGCTTCTCTTATACTTGGAAAAACAGGGGAAAACAAAGAACAGATAGAAACCAAGCTGTTTAGAAAACTGGGATTAAAGACGGAATTAGAAGTAAGAGAAATCAAACAACCAGATTTGAATGCAAAAATAGTATGATTTATGATTGCAAATCAAATAGAAAAAAGAATGCCTTATAAAAGAGCAATTAAACAAGCTATTGCAAAAGCTATGGAAAAATGAGCAAAATGAATAAAGATAAAAGTTGGTGGAAGATTGAATGGTGCTGAAATTGCAAGGAAAGAGACTTTTAGAGAAGGAAGTGTATCAACACAGACGATTCGTTCGGACATTGATTATGCTACTATAAAAGCTCAAACAATTTACGGTACGTTAGGATTGAAAGTTTGGATTTACAATTGAGATATATTTAAGAAATAAAAACTTGACTTAAAAAAAATGTTTATATAATAACTTTGGAAAAATGTTACAACCGAAGAAAACAAAATATAGGAAGACCCATAGATGAAGATTAAAATGAATGGCTGTTAGAGGATCAAATATATCTTTCGGAGATTATGCAATTAAGGCTACTACAAGAGGTTTTATAACTTCAAGACAAATAGAGTCAGCAAGAAGAGCAATGATTAGATATATAAAGAGATGAGGAAAAATCTTTATTAGAATTTTCCCTGATAAGGCATTTACTGCAAAACCACTAGAAGTTCCAATGGGATGAGGTAAGTGATCTGTAGAAATGTATAGAGCCCCTGTAAAACCTGGAAGAGTCTTGTTTGAGATAACTTGAGTCGAACCAGAAGTTGCTAGGGAAGCTTTTAGGCTTGCTTCTTATAAGTTGCCAGTAAAAACTAAAATATTAGTTGATTAATTAAAAACAATGAAAGAAATAAAAGATTTGAAATTACAAGATATTTCTAAACTCAATACTCTTAGTGAAGCTGATTTAAAAAAAGAACTTGATTCAAGTTTAAAAAAAGCCTTTACTTTGAAGATGAAAAAAGAATTATGAGAATTAAAACAAACTCATTTAATTAAGTCTCTTAGAAGATATGTTGCGACTATTAAAACAGTAGCAAGTATAAAAGGATTTAATATAGGTTAATTATTTTTTTAAAAAGATATTATGAGAACGAAAAGAGGGATAGTTACAAGTGTAGCAATGGATAAGACAGCGGTTATATCTGTTGATACCTATAAAAATGATCCTAAATATAAAAAAAGATATAGAGTTACCAAAAAATTTCATGCACATGATGAAGATAATTCTTGTGCACTATGAGAAACAGTGGTTATTAAAGAAACAAAACCTTCCTCTAAATTGAAAAGATGGGAAGTGAGTGAAAAAATTAGTTAATTTAACTTTTTAAGAGTAAATAAGTATGATACAAACAGAGTCGAGATTAGTAGTCACAGATAACTCTTGAGCAAAAGAAGTATTGTGTATTAAAGTTTTATGAGGTTCACACAGAAGATATGCTTCTATTTGAGATGTTATTGTGTGTTCTGTTAAAAAAGCGTCACCTGATGGAAATGTAAAAAAGAAGAAAGTGGTAAAAGCAGTGGTAGTAAGAACTTCAAAAGAGGTAAGAAGAAAAGATGGTTCTTATGTAAGATTTGATGATAACGCTTGTGTTATTATAGATGATAACTGAGCTCCGAGAGGAACTCGTATCTTTGGTCCTGTAGCGAGAGAATTAAGGGGAAAAGGATACCAAAAGATAGCTAGTTTAGCACCAGAAGTTTTATAATAATTAAATAAGAATTATGAAAATAAGAAAATGAGATAAAGTACAGATTATGTCTGGAAAACAAAATGACAGGTGAACTCAAAGTGAAGTTCTAAAAGTTTTTAAGGATAAGAATAAGCTTTTGATTAAGGATGTTAATATTGTTACAAAACATATTAAAAAATCTTGAACACAACCAGGTCAGATTGTTAAGATAGAAAAACCTATAGATGCTTCAAATGTTATGCTTGTATGTCCTTTTACAAATAAACCAACAAGAGTTTGATTTGTTACTGTAAAAGAAAAAGCAACTGATAAAAAGTTTAGGTTTTCTAAAATTGCATTAAAAGAGAAATCTTGAAAAGCAGAAAGCTTTATAATAAAATAGATCTACTATCCAAAACCCTTTCAGATAAGGGAAGAAGAAAGAATATTAATTAAAAAAGATACAAATGTCTAAGGAAAAAAAGATAAACTCACTTAAGGAAAAGTATTTGAAAGAAATAACTCCTACTTTAAAGGAAACATTAAAAATTTCGAATGTTATGGAAGTTCCTAAGGTTGAAAAAGTAGTTTTGAATATGTGAATTGGTACATATATAAAGTCTGGAAATAAAGATTATTCATCTTTACAAGAACATTTAAAACTAATTGCATGACAAGCTCCTACTGTTAGATATGCAAAAAAAGCTATATCGAACTTTAAGTTAAGAGCTGGAATGCCAGTATGATTAAGTGTAACCTTGAGAGGTGATAATATGTATAATTTTCTAGAGAAACTAGTAAATATAGTTCTTCCAAGGGTAAGAGACTTTAGATGAATCAATAAAAACGGTTTTGATAAATCAGGAAACTATAATTTCTGAATAAAAGAACATACTATATTTCTAGAAGTTCCTCAGGATGATGTTATACAGACTCATGGAATACAAATTACTGTTAAAACTACTGCAAAAGATAAAGAAGGTGGAAAAGAGCTTTTAAAGCTTCTATGATTCCCTTTTTCTAAATAAGATTTACTTTTTTAAATAACTAAAACATGGCTAGAAAGTCAAAAATTGCAAAATCTAATAGGCTAAAAAAATCATTTTTACAGTCTTTAGCTGCAGGACATAAACCAAAAGAAGCTACAAAAGTTTTTAATTGTTGTAGTGTTTGCGGAAGAACAAGAGGGTATTTATGAAAATTTGATATCTGTAGAATTTGTTTTAGAGAAAAAGCAAATGCTTGAGAACTACCTGGAGTAAGAAAATCAAGTTGGTAGTCTAACGTGAGAGATAAAAATTTAATTATTAATTAAAACACTATGATAATAGATCCTATTGGAGATTTATTAACAAGAATTAGAAATGCTTACATGGCAAGGGTCATAGAAGTAAAAATTCCTTATTCAAAAATTAAATCTGAAATATTAAAAATTCTGAAAAAAAATAAGTATATATTAGATTTCGATACAACTACTGATGGAGATGTAAAGAAGATACTTGTTGTGACTTTGAATGATGTAAAAGTTACAAAATATATTCCAACACTTAAGAGAATTAGTAAACCTGGTCAAAGAGTTTATATCTGATCTCAAGAAATTAAAAAATCTAGAAACGGGGTTTGAATTTATATTGTATCGACTCCTAAATGAGTGGTAACTTGATATGAAGCAAGAAGCCTAAATGTTGGTTGAGAGCTCCTATGTGAAGTGTTTTAGTGGAAATAAATGAGATTCTGTTTTTAAACAGAAGTTCCGGTTTATATTATAATTTACAAAAAAATGTCGAGAATTGGGAAAATGCCTATTGTTATAGCTGATAAAGTTGAAGTAACTTTAGATGGAAGTAATGTAAAAGTGAAATGACCTTTATGAGAACTTTCTTTTATTCATTCACCTTTAGTTGCTGTAAAAAAAGAAGAAAGTACTTTGGTAGTGTCAAAGGTAACTGAAGAAGGAAAAGCATTATGGTGAACAACAAGGTCAGTGATTAATAACATGGTTGTTTGAGTGACGGAAGGTTATAAGAAAGCCTTAGAAATAAATGGAGTTGGTTATAAATTTGAAGTTATGGGTAATAAGCTAGTGCTTAGTATTGGTTTTTCTCATAAGGTTGATATGGAGGTTCCTACTTGATTAAAAGTAGAGCTTGATGAGAAACAGAAAAATACATTATATGTAACTTGAATTGATAAACAGCTTGTATGAGAGTTTGCTTCTAAGATAAGAGCAAAAAAGAAACCTGAGCCGTATAAAGGAAAATGAATCAAGTATGTTTGAGAGCATATAAGAAGGAAAGCAGGTAAAACAGGTGGTAAGTAGTATCTTAAAAATTTAAATTATAATTCGTGAAAGAATGTTACTAAAAACTTTAAAAAGATTAAGAAGAAAGAATAAAATTAGGTCTAAAATAAGTTGAACTGCTTCTAGACCAAGATTAGCGGTATTTAGAAGTAATGCCAATATATCTGCGCAACTTATTGATGATGTTGCAGGTAAAACTTTAGTGGCAAGTTCTGATTTGAAAATAAAGAAAAATGGAACAAAAACAGAAGCAGCTTCAAAGGTAGGAGAGGATCTTGCTAAAAAAATACTTGATCTAAAAGTAACAGAAATTGTTTTTGATAGATGAGGATTCGCTTATCACGGAAGAGTGAAAGCATTAGCAGAAGCTCTTAGGTCTGCAGGTCTCAAATTTTAATTCATTAATGTATTGTAAAAATGGGTTTCGCTAAAAAAGATAATAAAAGATGAAGCTTTTCTAAACCGAAAAAAGAGTTTAAAGAAGAATTGTTGGCTATTGATAGGGTAACGAGAGTTAATTCTTGATGAAGACAACTTAGGTTTAGAGCTGTTATGGTTCTTTGAGATGGGAAAGGAAGAGTAGGACTTTGAACAGGAAAATCTTGGGAAGTAGTTGATGCAATTGCGAAAGCAGTTTCAGATGCAAAAAAAAGAATGACAACAGTAAAAATTGTGAATGGAACGGTTCCTTATAACCTTGATGCTAAATTTAAAGCAGCAAAGCTTATGGTTCATCCGGCTTCAGAGGGTACTGGAATTATTGCAGGTTGAGCAGCGAGAAAGGTTCTTATGGTTGCTTGATACAAAGATGTGTTAGCAAAAAGATCTGGTTCATCTAACCTAATTAATAATGCAAAGGCAACAATAAAAGCTTTAACTTCTTTTAAGAATTAAATCTTTCCTAATTTCTCTTATCAAAGTGAAGATAAGGAATACAAAAGAATATAACAATATAATTTATAGAAACAATGATTACTTTAAATAATATAAAATCAACGAAAGGTTCTAAAACTACCTCTAAGAGACTTTGAAGAGGAAATGGAAGTGGTAAATGAACGTTTTGTGGAAGATGAATGAATGGTCAAAACTGTAGATCTGGAGGATGAGTACCGGATTGGTTTGAATGAGGGCAGACTCCATTATTTAGAAGAATGCCTAAATTAAAAGGTTTTTCTAATGCTAAATTCACAAAAGAATACAATATAATAAATATTTCTGATTTAGCCGTATTGGCTTCTAAAGGAATTACTACAGTAAACAAAGAAGTATTACTTGAGAATAATATCATTAGAAAAAAATCTCTTGGAATAAAGCTTTTATGAAATGGGACGATAGAAACAAAGGTTGCTGTTCATGTTGATAGTTCTTCTGCTTCTGCTAAAGAAGCAGTAGAAAAAGCTTGAGGAGAACTTGTTTTAAAATAAAAAAATAAAATCCAAGCTTTTTACAACTTGGATTTTATTTTTATCTAAATTCTCTTATAATATAGAAGAGAATTTATAAATATATATATTAATTAAGTAAAGTGTTATGATTAAAAGTATAAAATCTGTCTTTGATAACAAAAGCATAAGGAAAAAAATTGTTGCTACCCTCGTATTAGTACTTGTGTATAAACTTCTTTCTATTATTCCAGTTCCTGGCGTGAATACTCAAGGGTTATCTGCTATAATGGAAGGCCAAAAGGGATTGTCATTTTTTAGTGCTCTTATGTGATGAGGGCTTTCAAACTTCTCTATTATTCTTATGGGGCTTTCTCCATATATTAATGCAGTGATTATTATTCAGTTAGTAGGTATTATCGTTCCTAAAATTGGAGATTTACAAAAAGAATGAGAGGCTGGACAGAAGAAGATTACTAAGATTACAAGGTGGCTTACTCTTCCTTTAGCTTTTGTACAGTCTTATGGAATGATTATCCTTTTGAATACTTTAGCACAAGGGTCAATTATCGATACTTCGAATATTCAGGTATTATTAATGGCAATGATTATTATTACTACTTGAACCTTGTTTCTAATGTGGCTTTGAGAGGTTATGACAGAAGTTTGAATTTGAAATGGTATTAGTATTATTATTACTGCTTGAGTACTTGCTGGTACTCCAGGAGTCATTATGTCATATATAAGCGCAGGTAACTATCCTCTTTTTATAGGATTACTAATCGCTACACTTGTTATTATCTATATCATAGTAAAATTTACAGAATGAAATAGGAGGATACCAATTATATATACCAATACTGGAAGAGAAGAAAAATCTTATTTCCCTATTAGGGTAAATCAAGCAGGAATGATTCCTATCATATTTGCTGTGTCACTGGTTACTTTCCCAGCTATCATAGGTCAAATCCTTTCTTCTTCTACAGGAGAAACTTCATCTGCTATTTGAAAGTTCTTACTTGAATACTTTAGCATGGCGAACCCTTCTTGGTTTTTTATAGCTGTATATTTTCTATTGGTTCTTGGGTTCTCATTCTTCTATGTTTCTATTACTTTTAATACAGAACAAGTAGCAGAGAGTATTCAGAAGAGAGGTTGATATATTCCTGGAATTAGACCTGGTAATGATACTTCAGATTATCTAACAAAAGTATCTTCTCATTTAAATCTCTTTGGTGGATGATTCCTTGCTCTCATAGCAGTTCTACCTTATATAATGTGAAAAATAATGTGACAGTCGGTTGATTTCATTGTTTCAGCTGCTGGGTTGATCATTATAGTATCTGTTATCCTTGATGTAGTAAGAAAAGTAGATGCAGAATTAAAAATGTTTGACTATAGTAAATTTAAATAAAAAAAATATCTCACGAATAGTGAGATATTTTTTTATAAAAATCTTTTATTACTTTCAGTTAGTTTATCTGTAAATAGTATTCCATTTAGGTGGTCTATTTCATGTTGTACTATTCTTGCTCTTAAATGTTCTAATATAAGGGTTTTAAAGTGCCCTTTTTCGTCTAAATAGGTTAGTTTGATATCTGAGTACCTTTCAACACTTCCTTTCTTTCCAGGGACACTGAGACATCATTCTTGATCTATTTCTTTTTCATCTGAGAACTCAAGTATTTCAGGGTTTATCATCATAACTATTTTATAGTTTTCATCATCCCGATTATGTGGAAGCCCTACAACTATAAGTCTTACATTGTGTCATACTTGAGGAGCAGCGAGTCATACTCATCCATTATCAGGGTTTTTGATATATTTTACCATTTCTTTTCATAGCTTTGCATATTTTTTCACCTCAGAATCTTTTATTTTTCTACTGACTGTTCTAAGGATTTCATTTTTATCACCTGTTTGTATTTTTAGCATATCCATTTTTTAAATATAATTGAGGGTATTATAATAAAAAATTTTACAATTAAAAGTTTTGCTTTAATATAAAAAGGTTATTAGTAATGCTAAGTATACTATGGTTATAGAATCCTCAAAAGATACTGAGAAAGATAGAATCGTTTCTCCATCTGAAAAGAAATCAGATACAGGAAAAGTTTCTAATATTTTGAGGCCTTTAAAACTAGAAGACTACGTAGGTCAAAAGAGTATTAAAAAGCATTTAGATGTTTCTATTCGCTCATCAAAAATGAGAAAAAAACCTATGGACCATGCTCTTTTTTATGGACCACCTGGGTTAGGAAAAACTACTCTTTCTAATATCATAGCTCATGAAATGGAAACAAATTTGAAATCAACATCTGGTCCGGCGATAGAAAAACAATCTGACTTAGTCAGTATTCTTTCAAATATGGAAGAAGGAGATATTCTTTTTATTGATGAAATACATAGGCTCAGACCTCAGGTAGAAGAAATTCTTTATACTGCGATGGAGGACTTTGAAATAGATATAATGGTTGGTTCTGGAACTTGAGCCCAGAGCGTGAAGCTTCCACTAAAAGAATTCACATTAGTTGGAGCTACTACTAGGCTTAGCGCCCTTTCTTCTCCTCTTAGAGATAGGTTTGGAAATATATTGAAATTAGATTTTTATAATCATGATGATATATGAGAGATCATAAAAAATAATTCATCTAAGTTGGATTTAGCTTTAGAATGAGCTGTTTTAGACAATATTGCAAAAAAATCAAGAGGAACTCCAAGAATAGCAAATAGGTTATTAAAAATAGTAAGAGATTATGGAACGATTGGAAAAGATATTTCTCATTTAGAGACATTAGAAGAGATTTTCACTGATATTGGAATTGATGAATTATGACTTGATTATTTAGATAGAAAGTATTTAGCAACAATAAAGGATAAGTTTAATTTCTGACCCGTATGACTCAATACTCTTGCTTCGGCAATTTGAGAAGAAGAGGAAACACTAGAAGATGTAGTAGAGCCATATTTACTGCAAATTGGTTTTATAGATCGTACTCCAAAATGAAGGAAAATTAGTGCTGCTGGAATTGACTACTTAAAATAAAACAATGAAAAATAAAGACTTTAGTTTATATGAGTGACTTTTTGAAGTAAAGAAGTTTATACGCAAGAGACTTGAGGACGATCCTCATATTTTTATTTTTGTATCAGGTTGATCTGCCAGCGGGAAAACCTCAAGAGTTGCTAATAATATTCAAAAATTTTTCTTAGATAATGCTCTTATGATATCAATGGATAATTACTATAGAGGAAAGGACTATGTAGAATCTCATAGTATTACATTCGATGAACCTGAAGCTATTGATATTGATTTATTAGCTGACCATTTGGAAAGATTAAAACAATGAGAGACTGTTTTTATTCCAAAATATGACTTTAAAAACTCTGCTCCTATTTTGAATTCTATAGAGGTAAAACCAGCACAAATTATGATTGTTGAATGATTGTTTACTTTAGATCATAGGTTTGATAGCATTTCTGATTTAAACATATTTGTTGAAACTTCTACGAGTGGAAGGTTAGTAAGAAGAATGTTAAGAGATAAAGAAAGGACTGGCCAGTCGAGTGAAGAAATAATAGAGTATTTCGTAGAAGTAGTAGATAAGATGCATAAAAAATATATTGAACCCCAGAAAGACAATGCTGATATGATTATATACAATGAATTTAGTGCATTGCTTGAAGTAAGGCATTTAAATATGCCAGACTTTATGAAAAGAAATAATATTCCTCACCTTGATTAAAAATATGAATAAAAGTACTAGAGAAACAAAAATAATATTTGTTACCTGATGAGCAATCTCATGACTCGGAAAATGAATTACATCTTCCTCTATAGGAAAGCTTATGAAATCATCAGGATTGAGTGTCTGAATGGTAAAACTTGATCCATATTTACAAGTGGATGCTGGAACTATGTCTCCGTATGAACACGGTGAGGTTTTCGTTACAGAAGATGGAGCAGAGACAGATTTAGATATAGGAAACTACGAAAGGTTCACAAATGAAAATTTTACGAAAGATAGTAATGTGACTACGGGAAAGGTATACTTAAATGTTATTACAAAAGAAAGAAGATGAGACTTTCTCTGAAAAACAGTTCAGATTATTCCTCATGTTACGAATGAAATTAAAGACAATATACTGCTTACAGCAGAAAACTATGATATTACGATTGTTGAGGTATGATGAACAGTGGGAGATATTGAGAGTCAACCATTTTTAGAGAGTATCAGGCAGTTAAAAGGTGATTTGGGTGATGGGAATGTGATGTTTATTCACGTTGCTCCACTTCTTCATTTAAGTTATTCCTGAGAAGTAAAAACAAAGCTGATTCAGTACTCAGTTATAAAGCTCAGAGAGGTTGGAATACTCCCTGATGTAATAGTTTGTAGGAGTGAAAGGAGTTTATCAGAAAAAGTAAGGTCAAAGATATCTATGTCTTGTTGAGTACCTGTTTCTCATGTCATAGAAGCAGTGAATGCAAAAACTATCTATGATGTTCCAGAGAAGTTTAGAGAGCAGAGTCTAGATACCACTATTTTTGAATTTTTTTGATATTCAGAAAATAAATCAGATTTAAAGAACTGGAATAACCTTGCTTCCAAGATTGTGAATGCTCAGCAAGAAGTTACGGTGTGAATCATATGAAAGTACGTTGAGTTTGAAGATACTTACAAGAGTATTAGTGAAGCTCTTATACACGCTGGAGTTGCCAATGATGTAAAAATCAATATAGAATGGATTTGTTCTGATACATTAGAAAAGCATGTGAATCAGGGAGTAAGTGTACATGATATTTTGCAGTGATTGTGTAAAAAAAATCACATTGATGGGATTTTAATTCCTGGTGGTTTCTGAGAGAGATGAGTTGAGGGGAAAATAAAAGCAGTGGAGTTTGCAAGAGAAAGTGGTGTTCCATTTCTATGAATATGTTTGTGAATGCAAGTTGCGGTTATAGAGTATGCTAGGAATATATGTGGTCTTAAAGGAGCAAATTCGGTTGAGTTTGACTCTGCATCAAAGTACAAAGTAATAGATCTCATGGCAGAACAAAAGGCTATTAAAAAGAAATGATGAACCATGAGGCTATGAGCCTATGATGCAATTTTGAAGCCTTGATCTATTTCTGCAAAGCTATATGGTACAACCAATATTTCAGAAAGACATAGACATAGATATGAGGTGAATATAGAATATCATGATGACCTTCAAAAGGGTGATTTGGTTTTTTCTGGGTTGTCTCCTAACAAGAAATTGGTAGAATTTATTGAACTAAATAATCATCCATTTTTTGTTGGTACTCAGGGGCATCCTGAATTTAAATCAAGAATTGATACCCCTCACCCACTCTTTAAGTGATTTGTGAAAGCATGTAAAAAATAATAACCCCTCTTCTCCCCTTGATAAGGGGGCGAGGATTAATAAAGTAACCATTATACTTATGTCTATTTGGCAAACAGAGTCTTGGCAAAAAATGCTTGTTTTGAGTAAACAAACGGAGCAGTTTTTTGTGATAGAGAATGTGTATGTTGAAAAAAGAAAGGTTTCTTTATGACAATACGGGTTATTTATTTTGTGATCAAAAGAGTTTCCAGATAATACATTATTATGAGAATTAAAAAACTTGTGTAGGAAAGAAAATTGTTTATTTATTCAAATAGAGACTTTGTCTTATGATGTTCATAAGGAAGAAAAAAGTATAATAAAATTAAAGCAAGGGTATTATAAAAAATTTATTACTCCATATACGGCAGTAATAAATTTAGAAAAATCAGAAGAAGAAATCTTAGCTCGTATGAAACCGAAAGGAAGGTATAACATTCGTTTATCAGAGAAGAAGTGAGTAGAAATAAGAGAAGTAGAAAAAAATGACGAAAATATAAGAGCATTCTATAGTCTTATATCAGAAACAACAACGAGGAATACTTTTTATGGAAATACTTTTGAATATTATAAGATTTTTTTAAAGAACATAGAGAAGTCTAAATTGTTATTGGCATATGTTTGAGATAAGGTAATAGCTGGAGGTATTTTTATTTTAGAGAAAGATGTCTCTATCTATTATTATGGAGCATCAACGAGTGACAAAGAGTATAGAAATCTTATGGCTCCATATTTATTACAATGGGATGCTATAAGGCAGGCAAAAAATATATGAAGTAAACTCTATGATTTTTTGTGAGTAGCATCTCCTTGAGAAAAGAATTCACCTCTTTCTTGAGTGACTGACTTTAAATGAAAACTGACATCAGATATGAGAGAAGTCAGTGAGAGTTATATTTGGATAAATAAAAAACTTCTATATAATATAGTTGTTTTACTAAGAAAATTGAGAAATCTATTATAATAATCCCTCCCCCTCATACTTCGGGTACTCCCTTTGGGAAAGGGAGATAGATTAGATGGATATTAATTAGTATTTTATTACCTAATAAATAAAAATTATGTTTGAATTACCAGCGTTACCATATGCATTAGATGCTTTAGAACCATATATTTCAAAAGAAACTTTGGAATATCATTACGGGAAACACCACCAAACCTATGTAAATAATCTAAATAATATTATTACTGCAGGGCATGATTTAGAAAATAAGACTTTAGAAGAAGTGATTAATAACTCCCACGGAGGTGTATTTAATAATGCTGCTCAAATTTGGAATCATACTTTTTACTGGAATTCTTTGTCTCCTAATGGAGGATGAACTCCATCAGGAAGAATTGCAAAACTTATAGAAGAGGAGTTTGAGAGTATTTATAAGTTTAAAGAGGCCTTTAGTCTTCAAGCTATATCTAATTTTGGATCTGGTTGGACTTGGCTTGCATTGACTCCAGAGAATAAGTTAGAGATTATATCAACCGATGATGCTGAAACGTTAGTTAATACTCCAAATAAACCACTTCTTGTTATAGATATTTGGGAGCATGCATATTATGTAGATTATAGAAATGCTAGACCAAAGTATGTAGAAGCATTTTGGAATGTAGTGAATTGGGATTTTGTAGAGAAAAATCTAGAATCGTAAATAATAAAAAAATACTTTTGAATTATTCAAAAGTGCTTTTTTATTATGATCATAGGTAGGTATGACCAGTAGTCATCATTTTTGCTTTGGGAAAGGGTTTAATTCACTTATCTGTATCAAATCAGTCCGCTCATATAGGAATTCATACAGTTAAGCTAAAAAAGTTTTTATCAGCTCCTTCTAGTTTGTCATTATAGCTATATCAGAATCATACTCAGAAGCTTCCAAAATTTTTAACTATATTTGTTCAAGGAATAAGCATATCTTTATCAAGCATATCTTGAGACTCACTGTCTACTGTTTTTAGACTTATTCATATGTGGGTGCTTGGTGTAACTTGATATCATGCTCATAGTTCTCATAAATGAGAATTTTTTCCACTTTTATATTCTTTTCTTCCAAGAAATGCTGATAGAGAGTATTTATTATTAATAATTTTATATCACCCAATATATCCAGCTTTGTGAATATTATTTACCATTCCAATTCACACTGAGAGCTCACTGCTTTGAGTTGGTTCAAAGTTTCTAGCGATTGATAATCATACATCTCATCATTTATTATTCCTTATTTGTCAGGATAGTTCATCTATAACTTCACGTACAGCAATTCATTTGGTATCAGCTGTGACTAAACCAGTATGGCCAGCCATTGATTTTGTAGGGTTAAATAAAATAAAAGAAGATATCATTAGAATATTAAATACTGTGTTATTTATATTTTTTCATAACTCTTTTATACAATTTCCTTTTCTATATATTTCTTGTGCGACTTCTTTAGATTTATTTATCGTATTCATAAAAAGGTTTTCGTTTATATAATTAAAGAAAAATATTATATAAATGAAAACCTTTAAGTCAATTATTGTTTTGACTTTTTACTTTAATGTTTTAAGAAGTTCTTTTCCTTCTCATCAGAATGCACTGGCAACGAAATCTATTACAATTCCATAACAGACTCAGGTAAGAATAATAACTCAAGCAACTTTTCCAGCTGCAGCTAATTCTAAACTAAATGGAAGAAATGCAAGATCAATACTCACAAGACCTCACATGATTGCACCCCTTAGTTCAGGATAGAATCTGAATTTAAATACAGGGTGAATAGTAAATACTCAAGTAATAAACACAACCAATCAAATAAGAAAACCATTGAAAACAAAATTCCACATAAGAATTGATCCCCAAAAGTCATAACCAGTTTGTAGACTACGAATATTAGCCCATAGTATATATGCAGTTAAGAACCCAAAAGCAGTTCCAATCACAATAGAAATGAGCTTACGTTTTACGATAGGTAAATTAAAAGCCTCCCTTAAACCCGAAGATTTCTTCATAATACATACAGTTAAATATATAAACATAATAATTTTATCATGTTTTGCAGAAGGAATCAATAAAAATAACACGACTTTTGGGCTTTATTATGTGTAATATAGATATAAAAATAATCTATTTACGTGCTTACTTTACTACGAGGTTTACAATTTTTCCAGGAACATATATTTCTTTTACAAGATTTTTTCCTTCTATCCACTTGAGTATAGCTTCGTTTGTTCTTGCTTTTTTGAGTACACTTTCTTTATCCTCTTCCTTTGCTATTTCTATTTCTCATCTTACTTTTCAGAGTACTTGCACCGCAATCGTAATAGTATCATCAATTACCATTTTTTTATTATATTTTGGCCATTCACTAAAAAATAAACTGGTTGTTTCTCAAGCTCTTTCCCAAAGCTCTTCGGCGAGATGTGGAGTAAAAGGATGGAGTATTCTTAAAAATAGGTTTTTCCATTCATTTTGTAATTCGCTATCTGTTGGAAGTCAGTTATTTACAAGAATCATAAGACTGGCAATAGCAGTATTGAATTTGTAATTTTCTATGTCCTCTTCTACCTTTTTGATAGTCTTATGAAGAAGTTTCATAGTGGTGTTATCATTCTCAGTAGATAATTTTCCTTCAGGAGTGAAGAGTCTTTCAGATTTTTCTATAAACCTTCTGACTCAGAGTATATTTTTTGTATCCCAGGGTGCAGCATCTTTGAATTCGGCTATGTACATTTCATAGAGCCTGAGACTATCTGCACCGTATTGATCAACTATTTCGTCAGGATTTACTACGTTTTTAAGTGACTTACTCATTTTTGCAACTACTTTTTTGAGTTCATCACCTGTTTCTGTGTCATAGAATTTTTCATCTTTTTCTTCAACGAGGTCATTGGCAATAAGTTTTCAGTTTGTATTTTCATATGAATATGCGAGTATCAATCCTTGGTTTCTGAGTTTTTGGAATGGTTCATCGGTAGGCACCACTCATATATCAAAGAGGAATTTATGCCAAAATCTTGCATAGAGCAAGTGAAGTACCGCATGTTCTGCTCATCATACGTATGAGTCTACGGCTCACCAGTAGTTGACTATATCTTTGTCTACTATTTGTCCATCATTGTGGTTGTCCATATATCTGAGGTAGTACCAACAGCTTCCTCACCATTGAGGCATAGTGTTTGTTTCTCTTTTTCATTTGAGGTTGTCAGCAAGTGAGACATTGACGAAGTTGTCTACCTTGGCAAGTGGAGAGTGTCCATCTCCTGTTGGTGCGAAGTCTTCGACTTCAGGGAGTTCAAGTGGAAGGGAGTAGTCACAGATGATATCATAGTATATTCCATCATATATTTTGGATACTATTTTACCATTTACCACAAGTGATTTTACTTTTCATTTTGAACAGAGAGTTCTTGAATCTGAGTTTTCATCCGCTTCTTCTTTGAGGACATAGGCAGTACTTTTTTCCATTTCATCACTGAGGCTTGTGATTCTTGTAAGTCATCTTATATCTTGTTTTTCAACGTGTATAAGAGGAATTGGCTCTCCCCAATATCTTTGTCTACTAAAGAGCCAGTCTCTGAGTCTGTAGTTTATTTTCTTTTTTCAGAATCAGTTTTCTTCTGAATATTCTGACATTTTTATTTTTGCTTCGGATGTTGTAAGTCATGTAAATATTTGAGAATCTATCACTATTCATGGTTGTGTATATGCATTTTCTTGTATGTTTTCTTCTCACTTTTGAGGTTTTATACTTTGTTTTATTTCTAATCAATACTTCTTTGCAAATTCAAAATCTCTTTCATCATGTGCTGGTACAGCCATAACTGCTCAAGTTCCATAGTTTCCGAGTACATAGTCTCAGATCCAGAGGGGAACTTTTTCGTTGTTAAAAGGGTTGATTACATAAGAACCAGTGAAGACTCAAGTTTTTTCTTTGGAGTCATTGGTTCTGTCTTGGTCGGATTCTTTGTTTGCGTTGTCTATGTATTGTAGACATTCTTTTTTTTGTTCTTCAGTGATGAAGTCAGATACATCATTATGATCTGGAGCGATCACTGCATAAGTCATTCAAAATACGGTATCTATACGGGTAGTATAGACAGAGATTTTTCATATCCCCCTATCTGCCTTTCAGGCATCTTTCCCCCCAAGGGAGAAAGAAGAGTCAGGTGTATTTTCTATTACTACTTTCATCTCAAATTCGCATCATTCACTCTTTCCTATCCAGTTTCTTTGCATATCCTTGATTCCTTCTGGCCAGTCGAGCTTGTCTACATCATTGAGTAATCTGTCTGCATACTTGGTTATAGCAAGTACCCATTGTCTGATCTTTCTTTTTTCTACTTTTTCTCCACACCTCTCACAGGTAAAATCCTTGAGTACTTCTTCATTCGCAAGGCCTGTTTTACATGATGGACAGTAGTTTATTGGGAGATCTTGTTCATAGGCAAGTCCTTTTTCAAACATCTTGAGAAATATCCATTGTGTCCACTGGTAGTATTTTGGATCGGTTGTATCTATTTCTCTATCCCAATCGTATGAGAATCAGAGAGATTTAATTTGTTTCCTAAAGTTGTCTATGTTTTGTTGTGTAGTGATTTTTGGATGGGTCCCAGTTTTGATAGCGTAGTTTTCTGCTGGAAGTCAAAATGCGTCCCATCACATAGGGTGGAGAACGTTATATCCATTTGCTTTTTTATATCTTGCGACTATGTCATTTGCAGTCATTCATTCAGGGTGTCATACATGGAGTCAGGCTCCACTTGGGAATGGGAACATATCTAAACAGTAGTATTTTGGTTTTTTAAAGTCATTTTCAGTTTTGAAAGTTTTATTTTCCTCCCAGTATTTTTGCCATTTTTTTTCTATTTCTTTATGATTGTACACGTGTGTTTCTTTGTTAGAAGTTAAAACATCACTATTTTATGAAAAAAAAGAGGTTTTTCTAGTTTTTGTTTGTAAAAAGAGGAAGAATTTTTATAATACTCTTATGAATCACAACATAATTAATTATTTATAATGTTTAATGTCCATTGATGTAAACATTATAAATAATTAATTATGTTTTACCTTCCTTAATTTAGAAGTTATATAATTAAAAATATTATTATGTTAAATAAAATTCTTGTATTTGGAGGTCTTTCTCTTACTGCTATACTTGTTATAGAAAACTTCGTAGTCGCTAATACTGCCTTTGTACTCTGGAATAATGGATCTAAAACCTATGTTCTTGCTCTTGTTTGTACTATAATATGAGCTTTTATTTGATATGGAGCGAAGTGAATGTTTTCAAAAGAATCTTCAGCTGATGAGGATATGGATTTTTAATCTATATCTATCATTATGTATTACATAGATCTGTCAACAAGAAAACACTTAGTTTGTTTTCTTTTTTTAGTGAAAGAAGTATTATTATTCATAATATTTTTTTAATTAGTATCTATGTCAAAAAAAGGCTTCACATTAGTAGAACTGATAGTAGTCATTACTATTTTAGCGATATTATGAACAATAGCATTCATATCACTCCAGTGATATGCAGCGAATGCCAGAGATAGTGTGAGAATCCAAGACATAGCGAACATCAAGAAATCAATGGAACTCTTCGTAACCGAAAGTTGACTCTACCCGAACCCAAGTGACTCAGTTGATATTACCTACAGCTGATGAATAGTATGGAGCCAATGAACCGTATGAGACAGTGTAGTAGAAAACTTATGAAAACTCAATAAGAAACCAGTAGACCCAGTCCTAGCGACTGAGTACAGTTATTCAAGAACCAACAACAAAACCGAATACGAACTCTCTTGAGTACTAGAGTGAGGATGAGTAGTAAATAACACAACGATAAATCAAACGCATGCAGCGACTCAATACAGAGCACTCGTATGATGAAACTACAACGGCCAAGTACTTAAAGTATCAACATGATGACTTGATTATCTTCTTGCTCTCCCGAGTATTACAACGACAGATACTGCTACTACTGACATAGTAACTACAACCACCAACAAAAGCCTTGTGTACAACGGAGAATATAATCTTCCAAGTAACTACAGCTGAGTAGAATGATTTACTACTACCTGATGATTCGAATACGCACCGAGTGATATAGTAGCCTTTGCCTGACCAAGAGAAGAACTCGAACTCGCCTCAGGGAAAATAAAATTCATAAGAAACCTTCAAACAGCCTACAGCTGAAGTATCCTTTCACTCAAATCAGAATTTACCGAACTGCTTTCTTTTGATGCTCAAACCGATGTAGACACTGCAAGAGAAATAGCTCTTTGAATGTTTCAAAACGTACCACAGTTTAACAAGAACCTCCAAAGTACTACCTTTGAACCCTCATTTGTATGATGACTCCAACTCTGGTTAGACGCAGATGCAGACTACACTATCACAAAAGATGGAAGTAACAAAGTCAGTCAATGGAATGACAAGAGTGGGAATGAAAATCACGCTACTCAATGAACGAGTAATGATCAACCAACCTATAGTACTTCAGGTATGAATGGGAAACCAACTTTTAGTTTTGATGGTGCTGGAGATACATTTGATATATCAAACAATATTAGTTTAACAAATGATTATGAAATATTTATTATTGCTGAGAGTACATGATTAGAAACTTGAGTATCATTTATTCTTGGTTCATCTAGTACTAATACAAAACTCGGGAAACAACAAAATAATAAAATATTTGCCAGAGTTATAAATGGAGGAGCTTTTGATATTAGTGTAGATTTTCCTTCAAAAAATACTCCATTTTTGGAAAATTTTACAAGAAATTCTAATAATAAGATAGATGTATCTTTTAATAATGCTGGTTTTAATAGGTTGTTTTCAGGTGCTGAGCAATCAGGAAGTACAACTTTTAATAAAATAGGGGTTGATGACTTATTGGTACAAAATAATTATTGGGAGGGAAAAATATCTGAGATACTTATTTATAATAAAGCTCTATCTGCTTCGGAAAGAAACAAAGTAATATCTTACTTAGCAAAAAAATGGTGAATTGGTATTTCAGCATTTCATCCTGATAATTTTTCAGATTTAACAATTTGGTTAGATGCAAGTGATACTTCTACTATTACGAAAGATGGTAGTAATAGAGTAAGTCAATGGGACGATAAGTCTACTAATGGCTATAATGTGACTCAGACAATTACCTCTGGAAAACCAGCTACAAATGCAAGCACCATGAATGGGTTAAATGTAATTACTTTTGATGGAGTAGTAAATTCTTTAGAAAACCTGAGTGCAGATAATCTTGCACAAAGAGATGAATTATCTTATTTTATAGTGATGGAACGAGATTCTTATGTATTTAATTCATCTTCATTTACAATGTGGCAAGATGGACAAGCGCATGATTATAATAATGTTGAGTCAATTATGGGAGCATATGAGTACTATACTGATTTTGGTTACGTAAGGTTAGAACAAGGGAATCCAATTTTGCTTACTGAACATCCAGGTGATGAAGTTCCATTCATATATAGTACAATATTTGACGGAATGAGTAATAATTCATATATAAATGGTGATGGAAGTTTGTTTGCAAATCCAACGGTAAACTCTACTACCTCTGGTAATTTTGATCTTAATAATATAAGGTTAGGGAAAAGATTTACAAATGCAGCTTACTGGAAGGGAAATATAGCCGAGATTATTGTATACAGTAAAGCACTTTCAACTTATGAAAGAGAAGCAGTAGAAAGTTATCTCAAATCTAAATGGTGAATATAAATAAAAATAATCTTACTTAAGTTTCGCTCTACTAATGGAGCAATCTTTTTACATATTTAAGATGAAACAACTCTAAGAGCAACTAATATATCGATATTGAGACAAACTAATATATACTTTGACAAAAACCAAAAACGAGTATATTGTAAAGCATATATTAATTCCTAAAAAATATACCATGAAAAGAATTATTCTTTCTCTCGCAATTGTATCGCTATTCATACCAGTAGCAAAAGCTGAAGATATATCTGAAACAGCAACAAAGCTTCATAATGACTATAGATCTGAAGTATTTGATGCTACCAAATATCCTCTCGTATGGGATGAAACACTCGCTGAGGAAGCAACAGCTTGGGCAGAATTTCTTGGAGAAAAGTTTAAATACTCTGATAAAGGACAAAATCCTCATGCACAGTACTTCAAAAAATGATACCATGCATTATGGAAAGATGGAAAGTGAGAAAATATAGCTTGGGGAAAACCATCAATGGATATATCAAAAGCAATAGGTCTTTGGGGGGCAGAACAAAATAACTATCATCACGATACGTTCTCTTGTGAACCAGGAAAAGTATGTGGTCACTATACTCAAATTATTTGGCAAAACACTACGAAAGTATGATGTGGAATAGCAGAATCAACAACAGACTATAGTGGAGAATGGGTAGTATGTAGATATGAAGGTCCTGGAAATTATATAGGACAAGACCCATATATCAAAGATACAAACTATATAGAAGATGATACTCCTGACACACAAGACCCTGATCTTATACTAGAAGACTGACAAATTGAAAACGAGCAAATTGACAATGATGAAAATGAAAACACACAAACTACCAGTAGTAGTAGTGGAACTCGTACTATTACCACAAAAGAAACACTACAGATATACAAAAAAGTAAATTTAAAGCAAAACGATGTAGAAGACAAAATAAAAAATGGGAAAAAGATTACCGCTCAAATAAAAGAAATATTCAGAAAACTAAGAAAAAATAGAGATATCAAAACGATACATGCTATTAAAACAAAAACATGAGATCTCCTTACCAAGCTAAGAGAAAAAGAAACCCTTACCAGTAAAGAACAAACAATTATGATACTGGTAGAATATCTTTTCTATAGATCATACGTAGAAGCAGAAGAGTTGAAATAAAAAAAATGAGAATCATATGATTCTCATTTTTTTTATTTCATAATATAATCACCCTCTACTCTTACAAGAACCTGAGCTATTTCTCTACCAAAATGTTTATCCATAAGCTTATATACCACATAATCTCAAAAAGTAGAATACTCAAGAGCATAGAAGCTATTCAAAGTATTCACCCTCCCGTCTCTGAAAATAGTGAAAAGCTCTCATTTGTTCACATCTATATTTCTGTAAATAGACAAGCTTCCAGGATTATAGTTCAATCATTCAGGAATTGTATAGTAGTTATAGTTCGCTTTATCACTAAAAACAACATATATACCATTCTGAGTAACTTCACTAAAGTCATCTACCAACGACACCTTTTGCTGTCACTCAATATGTAAAGATTCATAAAAAATATCATTTCCAGCACTTTCTAGAATAATTTTAGGATATACCCCATCATTATTTCTATCATTGGAAGAAAGAATACTTATTTGACCTCCAAAACCTTCAAGAGTAAGTTTTCAAGTATATTCATTTATAGCAGCAATAGAAGTACCATCTTTTTTCAGATCCAGACCTTCCACATGATCTTTTGGTTCAAAATCATACGTCCCCGAAGTAGTGAATACTTTTTCCTCTCCATTCTTATCTTCTAGTTTTGCAATGACTCCTCATCTATACCTATAGAGATTTATTGGCTCTGACTCTAATGACTCATTAATAACTCCATTTATCACTCCTCAAGTATAAGAGCTAATCTCAGGAGTAGGAGAATACACTAAGAAATCTACCTCCCTGTATCAAGTATTCCCATTCGTATCAACCAAAGAAATTCCTATTCTTTTTGTGAACAAAGTATCAAACTCTCAAAACTCAATCTCAATTTTCGTTGCCGATTGAACTATATTAATTTTATCAGTATCAACATCGTTCTTTGGGTTCCCATCATTATCACTATCTATTTCTAAATCAAAATCTACACTTACACTTGCTATGTTTCTAATACTCGAATCTTCATAAATATAGGGAGTAAGATCTACTGTTTCTTTCTGATATACCGGTATCCTAATAGCCGAGTTTAAAGAAAGTTCAGGAGAGTTAATATCTGCTGCATTTTGAGGTGAAAGTAAAATCTGACGTGAAGGAGTCCCGAACAGGTTTTCACGAAACACCCTTATCTTAGAATAATAAAAGTCATTTTCCTTATCTAACCTAATATTATAATCAGGGGATTTTTCTCATAAGTCATAGATTTCATAGTGTTGTGTATCCCTAAAATCTATATCTGCATTGGTATCATCATAATGAACTATATCTATATGTGAGCTTGCTGAAGTTTCAAAATTGTTCCCATTAAAGTCTATTGCATCTCCAGGAAAAAGTGGGAAACCAAGGTGAGTTCTTATATCTTCTCATTCAAGTAAGATATCATTTCCAGCTATATACGCATTCCCTGTGATTCAAGTTACTTCAATTTTATTTTTAACCTCAATGTTATGATGTCCAGTGACATAAAGTACTTTTACAGTAGCATCTCATTCAATATTATACGTAAGTGAAAAAGAATCTTTCCCAGCATACAACTTGGTTCATACAGAAAGCAGTACTGGGTTATTGGCACTTATATTATCGGCAATATTCGTAAATTCTTTCGTGGCAAGTTTCACTCACTTTGTATCTCATATATTCGAAATATAAGATATATTCTCTCTCAAAGTATAGTCAGTAAACTCACTTAATAATGTTATATCGTCTATTCCAGCAAATGCATCTACTATATGACTCTTTACAAACTGTGGTGCATAGAAAGCATTTCAAATATTCAAGAATCTATCAACAATAGTAAAGAATTCTAATCTATAGTTTGAAATGGTATCTCTCGTACTGCTTGAAAAAGCAATATTAGCAGCACTACTATCACTACCAGATTCAGATGTATTATTTACTGCCTCATAAAACGTATCAGAAGCAACTTGAGAGTAAAAGGTATTTGATGAACTTGGAAGAACAAGGGGGGGTGATGAAACATATGTTTTATCCGCATTAGTATTCAAGTTTTCCTTCAAATATAATTGATTATTTACCATATAGAGTAAATCGGTATCTGAGTCAAGATCATAGTCGAGCGCTTTTGTTTTTTCATTTCCTTCTAGTTCTGAAAGGTAATCAAACAATCTATAACTGGTTGCATCTTCAATAACATATAATCATTCGTAATTATAACGATACTGACTTCCTGCCTGTGCCTGACAAGAGTTTTGCTCTACCGTACCAGAATTTACTGTTCCATCATCAGTATCAACTTCAGCAGCCAAAAGATGATTTACTTTTTGTTGTCCCGCAGTGAAGCTTGCTAACCCTCCATTTATTTTTGATAGAATCTTATCTCACTCATTTTTCAACTCTTTTTCCTGTTCTCAATTATAATTTACTAAGTCATATGCTGACTTTTTAAAACTCTCATGGTACTTTGATAATTTATCATTATAGAGTTCTACATCTACCTGTTCATCAACATATCATACTTTTATAATTTGCTGTTTTCCGATATCTTGATACTTATTTTTTTGCTCTCTATTTCTAATAAACTCTGTATTTAGTATATCTTGTAGCACTTGGAACTTCTCTGAATTTGTTTTTGCTAGTTCACGAATTAATGTATCTTCTTTCGAATACGTAAGCTTTTCTACATCATCCCATATTTTCCTTATACCATCAAGTCTTTTATCAGAAGTAACCAGTGGTGAAGCAAGATTTTCAAAAACCAGTTGTTTAAATTGAGTATTGTCTACTCCTACTTCCTTATTGTCATCTAGGTAATTATGTAGGTTTGTTATATTTTTTGCAGTAATAGAACTCAATTTTTTCGCACTTTGTTCTAAATCTAGAGCACCTATCTCTTCCCCATCAGCTTCAACACCTCACCCTTGAGTATCAATATTAACATCGATATCAGCTGAAACCACTTCAGAAAAGTCTAAATCAGTAGTCGTAAGTCACATCCTTGGTAACAAGTTATTGGTGAAACTATTCAACGGTATCATTGATTGCCTTGCTAGTTCTGTAATAAACTCCGTTTCAAACTCAAAATTTACATATGAAGTAACTTTTATTGCATCTACAAAAGGAAAAGAAAATTGAGGAAGGTTCAGATCGAGAAAATCAAATGAAAGGTATCACTGCCTCTCTGTCATAAATGCTATCTGATCTCAAGCTCTCCATTCCGGTACGAGAGGAGAAGATTTCAGTATACACATAGCTTTTGTAACCAGCTTTAATATACTTAATACTCCTTCAAGAGAAGCAAACATTTTCGGCAACTTTGGTGGTGGTGGAAGATTTGGAAGTTCAACAGTTGGAAGACTTGGAAGATCTGGGAGTACTGGAATAATAAGTTCCGGAAGTATTGCTAACTCTGGTAGGTTAATATTTACATTTGGAACATCAGGAAGTATAAGGTTTGGTAACTGAGGTAATAGTATAGGTCTTGCAGCAAAACTAAACTCTGGAAGAGTAATAGTAAGTCCAGCTCTTATATTATGCAAATCTAGTACAATATCAGGCCATTTTGGAAACTGAATAATAGGAAACTTTGGAAGAATCATATCAATAAGTTTAAATTGATAGTCTACTAAATCTCCTCTCTCATTTTTACATTCATGACATTCTGCTTCATAGTCTAAGAATACATCTATAAGTCCTTGCCAAGACTTTAGAATTGCTTTTATAAGAACGTAGAGTTCTACCCATGCCTTAAACCTTTGCCCGTTTTTATCGATCCATCCACCTGTTAATCCAGCGATTGCATCAACATTACACATAACCTGTTCTAAATATATCTCTTTTTTATTAAACCATTTATTAAGCTTTTCAGGAGTTCTTTTGTATTCTTCTAGTCTTTCAATGTTTTTCTCAAGAGAGCCTATTAATCCGGATACTCATACTGAAGTATTTTTATAGAGTTCATTATTTTCATCAAAATCTTTTAGGCTCTTCCACTGCTTTTCAGCTCTTTTCCATTCATCCTTCCATTGTTTCAAAGTATTTCACCAAGAAGTGAGATTTTTATCTATAGATTCTTTATCTATCCAAGGAATATTAGCCTTCACTATATCCTTCTCAATTTTTATAAGAGGTACATTTGATAAGAAAGTGTAGGCTTCTTTTATTCCAGAGTTTGCTTTTTGAGTTCCTTTATTTAAAAGATTTGTTGCTCATTTAGTATATTTGTTATCATATACTTTCTTATCTTCATTATTACTTATTCTTTTATCAAATTTAAAAGTATCATCAGTATTCTCTCCGTCATTTCAAGAATTTTCTGACCATCCTCCATCAAATATTCCAGAAAAATCAGGAAATATAACAAATACCGTAGGGAAATCTGTGAGTTTATTTACTATTTCTTCTATTTGTCTGGTTACCCAATCCATAAGAAACCCTGGGAATGGAGAAATCCTCTTCTTCTTTATTTCCACAATATCACTAAAGTCTCCATCATCAGCAAGTCCTGCAAAATCAATACCTATGTCAAGACTTCCTTCATCTCAACCTCATCAACCATTTAAACTAAAAAGTGGTTCTCTTGGTATATCATTTGGATAATTTGGTCTTCTTCCTGCTCCATTATCAGCAGTATGTTTTAATGCTTCTGTTAAGCTCGTTTTCAAGCTAGAAGAAACTACTCAATTCTTCTTAAAACCATAATAGTCTTTCACTACCTGTGGTTCAAGTACCACTCTAGTTTGCGTACTTCAAGGAGTACAGTTTCCATTTATCAGACCGAATCATCCATTCGGACTTCCAAAATAATCTGGATATCCTGTAGATCATACATTCCCATCTGATCCATCATCACTACATAAACCGGCAATAGGAGCTGCAGCAACGATACAGTTTCATCCCGGAACTAATGGAGCTAATCACTTTGGCATTGATATTCAAGCAATACTAGCTGGTCATCAAAAACAAATAGCCGTTCAAACTGCACCCGTTAAAGTAGGAGTTACAAAAACTCTTAAAAAGTTTGCTGGATTGTTTACTCATAACCAACCTCAAGCTCAAAGACTTGAATAGTTTGGAAAACCTCAAGGAAAAGGAGGCCATACACCAGGAAGAGGAATACCAAAAGGACCAGGGAAACCAGTTAAAGCTGAGAAAACAGGAATTCACTCTTTTACTTTGAGTCCATCTCAAATAGGTCTTCAAAATAATGTAGGATCTCAACCAGGAGCGAGAGGAGCCCAGTTAAGTGGAGTAGCAATACATCACCCACCCCCAAATCAACAACTCAGTCACTGCATAATATTATCAACCTTATCAAGAGCAGCATCTATTTTTTCATCAGTGGTTCTATTGTCTCTATAAACATCAGCATTATTTACTTCAGCAAGAGACGTTTCAGCAAATTCTTGAAGTGTTTCAAGATCTTCAGTATCAGATAAATCATCTATATAGTCTGGTATGCCATTCTCATTCAAATCAGTAGAATTTTTTTCTATCTCATCTGGAAGAGCAACAGCATCGCTATCACATGTTGGGGACCTCATTCATTTTACATAACTACGAGCCGTTTGAGATCTAAAAATTTCTACTGGGTTACTACAGTTTTTATTGTCTTGTTTTACGATAATATCTCCATAACTGTCATCTCATAATTCTCCATCTTCAAAGAGTCAAACCTGTAAGTGACCAAACTTCATAGGTTTCACTTTGACTTCATAGCTAATTTTAAAAGAGTCATTCGGCGAAAGCGTAAAACTATCAAGTAAAAAGTGTACTGATGGAACATCAAAGTTTGGTTCTACCGTAATTCCATCACTGACTTCTAAACTTGATCTATCAAGAGTAAATAGGTCTTCAATTTGTTCAGCATATACGATATCTCCTATCGTCTTATTTGAAGTATTCGTTATGAACACATCTACAAGAACTCTATCACCTGATTTCAAAAAGTCACCATTTTTGTCAGTAAAGTTTTTTACCACTGTTAATCAAACACTCTCAGAATATTCACTTCTAATAAAAGTAGTACTCTCATTATCAACTTTTTCATATGAAAGTCTTTCAAAAAGAATGTTATCTACCATATCAGTCGGAATTTCATCATCACTACTTGGAAGTCCATCTAGTTGATAGAGTCCATCAAAATATAATAATGCTTTCTCATTTCTATCACCAGAGCTGAGTTTGATACCATATTCATCACTAATTAATAGTTTTGTAAAAGTAGGCTTGAGAGCACTTCCTCAACCATAAAATATATTTATTTGGCCAGAGTCATCAAGGGTCACGATATCATCAATATTATTATTATCCATATCAAAAACTTCCGTTCTGAGTATTCTTCCGTTTAATTGAAGCAGCTCTCATAAAGAATATCTAGAAAAGTCTTTTTTATAGTTATTCAAAAGAAAAGGTTTTCAGGCATTATTTACAAAGAATATATCATCATACCCATCTCCCGTAAAATCTCCAGTACGAATCAAGTCTTTGGATCATAGATCAACAATAGAAGCAAGGCTTCACTTATCTATAAACCTTCACTCAACTTTTTTATTTTCTAATAACTTAATAGAGTTATCTTCTTTAAAAAGAATAATATCCTCTAAATCATCATTATCATAATCAAGTATTTCATATGAATCAATGTCATCATCACTACTCAGTAGCTTCCCTATAGTAGCATCAAACTTCCTCTGTTTCGATGTTCCAGGAAGTTTTTTTGGTATTTTTTTCAAACTCACTACTGGGTCTCATAGATTAATAACAGAAAAACTCATAGAGTCTTTCACCGCTTCTCATACAGATTTTCCAGCAGAGAAAGCAAGCAAAGTTTTATTTCCATCTTTCCAACCAAGTCACCCCTGTTCTGCAAAATTTTCATATCACTCTGGCTGAGTCTTTGAGAAACTATTAAGTGTATTATCAGTAGAAAGAAAATCCTGATAATAAAGGATCTTTCCATTCCCATTTTCTGTGTCTTCATTGTTATCCTTGAACATATAACCTGAGCTCTTGAGAAGAACCAGAATAGCATTTTTGGTAGATACTATTGAACTCTCGAAAGTAGCATCATCTCTCGAAAGAGACACGGTAGAGTTTACAAAATTGAATCCAAAAGTTCCTACCTGTGTTTCACCATCATAGATAGCAATACTTAAATAATTAGATCCATTCGTATCGTCTACTTTTAGAGACGTACTTCAATACTTATATATTTTCCCTGAATCATCTATAGTCAAAAGAGTAGTGCCAAGTTCATTTTTTAGTGAGAGAGTATCTCAACTTAAAGTACCACTATAACTCGACGAAGTAGGTTTCAAAAATATAGACGTTTGTGAAGAATCTACCACACAACCAGTACTCGTATCAGTACATACAGATAAACTTACATTCGAATCAAAATTATAAAGTACATTTCCAATAAAGGTATTCAATGATGCATTAAATAAGTTCAAGTTAAGACTATTGTCTTTCAGCTCTACTCCTATTTCAATATCCTGTGAAAGATCAGAACTTCTATAGACTCTACGTACATTTCAAAAACTACTTATATCGAGAGTATCATTCGTATCATATGGGTTATTCAAAAGTGAAGTAACCGCTAGTGCTCTATTGTCTCTTTCAAACAATAAACTCCCTGCCAAATAACTTTCCTCTTTGATATCACCATAGTTCGCTCATAAAAGGGTAGTATACAGAGCATTATATTTCTTCCCTTTAATTTTGTCTTCATTCCATAAGTAAAAAGTTTCCACTTTCCCAACTGATTCTCATACTCAGCTTATTACTAATTCTCAAGAATCATCTTGTACGATAAAGAAATTTCCATCAAGTGATGGATTGGTAGAAATTTTAAAATAACCAGTCCCAGGAAAATCACTCGCTGATATTTTGAAAGTAGCGATTCATTTCTGAAACGTAATATCTTTTATCTCTGAAGATATAATAGAAGCATACTTATCAAGTATTTCTAAACTGGCAATAGTCGAACTATCATTAAAAACAAGATTTCCATATCTATCCTTTAGCTCTGACTTTACATAGGTAAAAGACTCACTACTTGCTTCAATTTGCGGTTGTGTAAGAGAAAGATCTAATTTTATAGGTACTTCTGGAAGAATGGTAATATTTTCCGAAAATACTTTATTCACTCATTCTATCTGAAATTCTACTTTTATATTTTCTCCGGCAACGGTCTTAGTAGTATAATCCAAATGAGCCTGACCATTTTCAAGTGGAACATAAGCCTCTGTTGGAGTTCCGTATATCTGAGGGATAATTAAATATATTCTCGAATCAAAGTCTGATAATATATTCCCATCACCATCTCTGAGTGATACATCAAACCCATAACTTCATCATCATACTTTTAATGCTCCAGAAGCTGAAGTAGGGGTAGCTACAAGATCTAAAGACGCTATGGTTTTGATTTCTTCTGAGTGAGTAAGAATCTGTGATCCATTACTATCTGAAACTACAAAACTCAAAGTGTTGGTATCTTCAGAATCCGTAGACTGAAGTCTAAAAGCCTTGAATCCTTCAAGAGTTGAAAAACTTAAATTTTTTGTTTTATTTTCCTGAAATATAAGTCCATTACCAGTAATGCTCAAATCTACATTATACAGCTCACTCGATGCCACATTATCAAATGGATCAAGAAGGGTAAAGAGGTTGGTTGTGATTGTATCTCAAGTTTCCATAATATTTGAACCCAGTCCCACCTGTATCTTGGTTGGCTCCAAAGGAAGGAGTTCTATTTCTTTTTTTACTTTATAGTTATATCTATCAGTGATTTCAATCGTATAAGTCCCAGACTCACTTAAACTAAAGAGACTTTCAAAAAGTCCAAGAGAAGAAACTTCTTTATTTTGAACAGATACTCCATCCTTAATAAGTTCTACTTGGAGAGGGTAGAAAAGATCTATTTCTTCTCAAGACTTTGTTATATTCTGAAGAGATAAAACGAGTTTCTCATCTGCAGTACTGGCATTGTTCACTAAATTTTCTACATCAGCAATAGGGTTATTTTTCCCGTCTATTAAAAATACATTTGTATTAGCATCAACTGATATGCTATTTTCTCAAACATTATTTTCTAAACCTCCCGTTCCTGTATTATCGAGTTTATAGTTCGTTACAAAGAGCCTATCTCACCTAACCTGTACTTTGATAGATTCAGATGCAAGATTTACTACTTGATTCCCTGTTGCATCATCTACTAGCACAGAAGCTTGAAAATAAAGATTCGCATCATTTCCTTTCGTTACGAAACCATAGTTTGCTTCTCCAGCAGTTGTTCTAATTTTTTGTGGAGTAAAGTATACATATGAAAATGTATCTTTTATTTCTTTTTTATACGGGTCTTCCACATCAAAAACTACCTCCGTATTTTCCCCTTCCAAATCTTGTGTAATATCTTTTTGAGCTTCTACTTTCACAAGAGAAAACTGTATATCTGTTGCATTTATAAACTTGAGCTGCTCTCATTCTTTATTTTTGAGAACTGCTTTGAGAGTTCCTGCTTTGTTATAATAATACTTATCTGTATCACTCGTAAGATCTATAACTCCATCTACTAAGTTATTCTCTATACAATCATTTACTCCATTTTTGTCTACATCTCCATTACACTGTTCATATGTCTCTTTTTCCTCATCAGAGAGAAATAGTTCTTGTCACCCACACTGTCATTCAGATATTCAAATATGTGCTGGGAGCATATTTTTAATCCAACACTGAACAGCAGGAAGCCATTTTGATATAGGTACACCATCTGGTGGAGCACACTTAAATATTGTTTCACCAGTATTTTGAGGTCCTTTTACATTTGATCCGAGAAGTTGAGAAGCAAGTAACAAACCTCTGCTAATAATATCAGCATATGGGTTATCGCCCTTATCTTCAGGGTCAAGTTTCACAAACATATTGCTCGCATCTCAAGTCGCTCATAGGTATGCTACCTCATAGAGTTTCTTATTCTTCGGGAGAGAAAAATTTATATCATTATTTCCAAACTGATCCGTAAGGTAGTTTTCAAAAACAAAACTATACTTTGCAGAAACTGAAGCAAGATTATTCCAGTATAGAGCGAAAACAAGAGCATCATAGTAACTCATTACTTTCTTCTCTGAGTCTATAATCAACTCCTTTTCTTCCTTGTTTTTCACATAATCCAAAAGATCTACGTTCCCTTCTGGATAATCTCCTCTTTTTAGAAAATTATAAATACTTCTATTATCACTTGATAGAAGACTTGGATCTTCATTTCATATCAAAGCGTTAATCTCCGTTGATTTATTATCCAAGAGTGTATCTAATTGTGTCTTGATATTCTCAACATTTACATCTTCGCCAATATTTACTCATACTTGAAACAAAGAAGGATAGTTTATTTTTTTATAATTTCACTTCGCAGAAATAAAATCAATAAATCTGTTTTTATCTATTGGAAGATTTGGAGCAATCATCGTCTTTACCTGTTCACTAATCTCATCAAAAGTTGGAGATTTATGAGTCACATAAGAAGGAATAGACTTATAGTAATAACTATAGACATCTATTTCATCACAAGCCTGCGCGTGTCCTCCATTAAAAGAAAGCAGTCTATTCCCATCTAAATATATGTTTCTACGAGTATTCGAAGCAACCACACTGTCTTTATAGTTCTGATCAAATGTTTTTGAAAAATCATATATATTCTGCGTGGCAGTACAAGAATACACAGGACTAATATAATTATTATTATCAACACAATTTAACGGAGAAGGAATTTTTGTGCTATCAGTGATCTGCTTGGCTCCAGATATATCAAAAATAGGACGTATCGCAAGATTCAAATTATGATCTTTTAGTTTCAATTCTCCTGTTTTACTGGTCACATCAGTATCCAAATTTAATGGACTATTTCCTCCCCAGTACCCTGAAGTATTTGCCTGTGTACAAAGAGCAAGATCTGACTGAACATTTTTTACATTTAGTCCTCTATTTGCCTCAACTAGTTGTCACCCATTTTCTGTTGAACCACGATAAATACTACATTCATTTGCATTTTCTATATGATTTGCATTCTTTCCATATAAAAAATTAAGATAGGTTTTATGAAATCTCTCTCCCACATAATCACAAGTATCATACCCAAGTGCATAATGCATTTGATAATACTTAATATCCGTTGGAAGTGCTATATTTCTTGATAATCATCCTTGTACTAAGTTATCAATTTCTCCTTCTATTTCATTACTTGCTTCTTTGATTATTTGATCGTTTACGAGATCAAGAACCGTTACAAAATATGGAATCAAGTCTACATTCACATCACTTCATCAGTTATTATATCTTCCTGCGTTATGAACATCTGTTCTAAAGTCCCCTGTTGTTCCTTTTGAGAAAATTTCAATAAGGTTCTTTGTAATTTTTTCAATTATATGTCTGGTCTGAATGTCTGGAGCTTGCGAAGTATCGGTTCCTGAAGACAAAGATGATAAATCAAAGTCAGGATTAATATTGCTGATAAGACTTCAAAGTACATCACTTGAGTTTCAGAGTGCTGTATCTTGTACTTTATCAGCTAACTCTTTTGAAAACCTATTATAAACTATGTCTTCTTTGTTTTCTAAATATGCTTTATATCATTGAAAGCTATTGTAGTTGAGTGCCTTATTTTCTCTAAAGTTATCAAAGTAGAACACAAATGGTTCATAATCACTTTTCACTCCAATGTTTTTGTTTCCGTTTAAAATTCATTCTGAAAACTTGAAGTTCCCAGTTCCTTGATAATAATCATGATTCTTATCAAAATAATCTTCTAATCATTGAATGTTTGCATCTCTGCTTCATAGATTTGGTGAAATAACCCCATGCCAAATTTCTGACTGTAAACCATCTTTATTTTTTGTATTCTTTTCATACTTACTCGTCGCATGGTTGTAAATATACATTTTATCCTCAAAGTCTGTATAGGGAACAATCGTATCATCTGATTTATTTCCATCATACACTACTGGTACATCGAGGTCTCCAACGAGTATCGTTCAAACAAGTTTTGACTCAAAACTAATACTACTATCTACTCACTTGTATCATTCGAAGTACAGTGATTCATTGAGTGATGCTATTTGAAATGGGGTAGAACTATCGGGAGTCGGAAAAATGGCAACTCTGGTATTTTCAAGAACCCCTTGAATGTCATCAGCATACCTATTCAGCTCAGAGGAAATATCTCCATAGGTTCATTCATCAACTATGATCGATACCAAGTTATAGAAGTCACTACTTCCAGCATGAACTCAGAGACCTCAAATGGGAGCTCTTACTGTAATACTCAAGAACAGCGAAAAGAGTATCAGGCTGGAAATAAATTTCTGTAATTTAGAATGCTTCATATTTTATATATACTTTGCCTTTAAATAAAAGAAAAATGCTTTTTACTATAATAATGAAAATCCTCCTTTTTACAAACGTTTTTGTATAAAAAAATGATACAGGGTTTGAACCTAAAAAAAGCCCTGACTTCCATATTTCTATGGAGTCAGGACAGTATTTATTTTTAGGCTTTCTTTAACTTTTTTATTTCCCTACTCAATGCTATTATTTTTTATTGACTTATTTTTAAATTAAATTATAATATTTATCTATTATTGTTCATATTAATACAAAAATTAGGAGGAAAGTTGAGTATAAAAGTTATCCTAAAAAAACTTACGCTTATAACTATAATTACCCTTTTTATTCCCTCTTGTGCAGAACTGGTACCAAATAAAGGTAGCCCATATCAAAGCTATCAAAGCCCCTTAGAAACCTTTGTTAACCATCAGTGTGACATGGAAGTATTTTCTTCCTATGTATCTGCCACTATTAAAATACCAAGGGGAGACACTGTTGAAAAAGGAAATAGCTTGATTCAAGGAAAAACCAAAAGATATTTTATAGATCGTACCATACTCTATAGAACCCCTATAAAAATAACGACCTATGAAAGGTATCCCAAAAGACGCTCATACAGATACCAAAGCAATGAAATATTTTATATTTGTTCTCACAAAAAAAATCTATTTATTGAGAACAAAAGGGTTTTAAGACACAAGTATCGACAGTACCGTGATGAAATAACTCTAGAACTTAGTGAATTTTAAAAAAGAAAACACAAATAGCTATTATAATATTATAATAGCTATTTTTATAGCTCAAGAAATATATTGACTTTTTAATTATTTTAAATATAATAATCATTGTAACATCCTGTTACATTCTTTTCATCAACCAACTATTGAGGTAATCAATGATTAAAAAAAACCTTTTGAAGAATACTGCTATTCTGCTAGTATTTTCTCTCTCTACTATTTCTTGTGCCAGCATAAAAGATATCAATCTTGAAACTGCTACAGAGAAACAAAAAAAAGCTTTTATCAAGTACCATTGTGGCTTAATAAAAGATTCTTCTACGAAAAGCTCTGAAGTAAATATTAATATTGCTATACCAAGTAGTAGTAATTTAACAAGAGCAAAAGCAAGTATAGGTAAAACCATTAGAATAAGAGGTAAATTTTACAAAACTCCAATAACAGTAAAATATTATCATAGTAATTCTAATAGTATTTCTTACCATACACCAACGAAATCTGAAGAAACTTTTTGTTCTACAGAACTCACAAAAATTAATAAAACCAATATAAAACTACAAAAACCTCAAACCAAGCTCTCAGACCAAACAACATTTAGCTGGGAAAAGAATTAAAAAAAGAGGAATTAAAAAGAGACCAAATCATAACTATTATGATAAGGTCTCTTTTATTGTGTAAAGTATTCTCTATCCTTTCTTTTTCTTCTTCGAATTCTCAACTATATTTAAAACAATAGAAAGTACAAGCACTCATAAGACTGGTAACAAACCAACATAGAATAATGAACTCGTAGAATAAGAGTCATAAATAAGTATCCCTGAATTTAAATTCAAAGCGATCAATCATATCAAAATAACTAATGATACCATCCAACTCAGTTTTATAAAACCACGAGTAATAAACTTCCAATGATTCTTATCTTCAATAAACTTCAATAATTTTTTAGAATAATACAGAAATAGAAACGCCTGAAATATTCAAACAATCAGCATACCAAACTGAGTTACATAATGATCAACGATATCAAGAATATAGAGACCGTTTCCGAACATATATATGAAATTTGTTGCGAATATAAGAGCAATAATACCAAAAGTAATATGTTCTATTTTTAATTTATGAAATTGATTTTTAATAGAAACGGTTACCGCTTCTACCAAACTCATAGCACTATCTATAGCCAAAGTAAATATCGTCAAAAAGAATAAAATAGCAAAAAGAGAATTAAAAGCTGGAAGCTTCCCGAGAATCTCTGGGAAAATAACAAAAACCAAGCTCGGTCATCATTTTGCTACTTCCGTCACATCTACACCATTCTGAGCTGCCAAGTATCAAAGGGTACCAAAAACAGCAATAGCAGAAAGAAATGAAATGATAGTATTTCAAATAGCAACATAAGAAACCGCCTTTACTATTTCCGATTTCTCTCATTTCAGAGCTCAGTAAGCAAACATAATTCACATAGCAACTGAAAGTGTAAAAAATATCTGTCAAGCAGCAGCGGACCAAGTAGAAAGCTCCGCTAATTTTGAAAGATCTACCCTCGTAAGATAATCAAGACCAGCAGATGCTCATGGAAGAGTCACTCATCTAATCGCTAAAATAATGATAGCAATAAAGGGAAAAGTAGCGGTAAAAAGAACCGTTTTTCCAACTGATTTCGCACTCTTAAAAGTGAAAAAGTACATCATAACTACTGATATCAAAGTACCAATAAATACCGATGTTCTAAAGGTTCACCACTCACCAACTCCTCCAGTAATTCCCAAAACATTTCCAAAGAAAAAGTCACTACTTCCTCCAGCCCAAGCAAAGCTTCCACTAAAGAGAGATGCAATAGAGTAATAGAGATAATCAAGCCCCCATCAGAGAACTACCATATAGTATGAAAGAATGATAAACGCCATCGAAATCGCGAAATACCCAACCCACTTAAAATGTTTATTAATATGTCCCAATGCTCAAGGAGCACCATCTCTCGTCTTTTGTCCGAGTGCTACTTCTCATATAAGCATAGAGAGTCACATAACTACTAGTATCACCAAATAGGCTACTATAAAAGCTCCTCCCCCATGATCATATACCTGAAAAGGAAACTTCCACAGGTTTCCAAGACCAGCTGCCGATCCAATAGCAGCCAATATAAATATCCATTTATTCGACCACAAACTTTTACTCATAGTAAGATATTTAAAAAATAAATATCCTTATGATACTGTTTTTTGAGATTTTTCAAGTATAAGAAAAAGAGCTATACGAAATAACTCTTTTAAGAAATTCAGAAAGCTAAAGCATTCTGTTAAATATCTTTTCAACAACTTGCTTTAGCTAGTTGCATATCAAGAAATACACACTCTATATCTCCTCCCTCCCTCACATAAACTTCCTCAAAACCTCAGGAATAATTATTCTCCCTTCTTTTGTTTGGTTATTCTCCATGATTGCAGCCATAATCCTTCCTAACGCGAATGCAGTAGCATCATTCATATGAACGAACTCTTTGGTTCCATCATTCCTTTCAACCTTTGTATTCAAGCTATAAGCTTGAAAGTCCGTCATATAATCAGAAGTATGCGTTTCTCTATACTCTCATTGTCATGGAAAATAAGTTTCTATATCAAACTGCCTAAAGTCTGGTTTCCCAATATCTCCCGTACAAATATCTACCAGCCTATATGGAAGACCAAGAGACTGAACTAAATATTCTTGAATAGCTACGATAAATCTTTGCTCCTCAAGACCTTCTTCAGCAACGGTAAAACTCTCTAATTCGATCTTATTAAATTGATGTACTCTAAAAATTCACCTCGTATCCTTTCCATAGGTTCCCGCCTCTCTTCTAAAAGCTGGAGTGCTTGCAAAGTACCTTTTTGGAAGATCAGCTTCCTTCAAAACTTCATTCATATGAATCGGTCCAAGTGAATGCTCAGCGCTCCCAATAAGCACCTGTTTATCTTCTGGATGACAATATCTATCATCCATTGGATGAAGTCTCCCCATCTTTTCCATAGTTTCATAGTTTACCATAAGTGGTGGACTCACTGGGACAAAAGCTTTGTTAGAAACCTTTAGGTCATTTTCTTTTATAATTTCTGATAAAACACTCTCATCTGTGAGTACTGAAAAAGTGAAATTAATAAGAGCATTTTCTAATAGAACAAGGTCTCATTTCAAATAATAGAATCTTGCTCACGTGACTTCAGCAGCTTTTTTCTTATCTATCAGGTCAAGGTTTTCTCAGAGTTCATGGTGATCCTTTGGTTCAAAATCATACCCTCAAGGGGTACCGAGGTATTTTTTTATTTCTCATACTTCTCTAATAACACCATTTTCAGTATCGTCTTTTCACTCCGGAACTTCTCTACTGAGTAAATTAGGAATTTTACTATGAAGTTCTTTGAATTCTATTTCAAACTCATGAAATTCAGCTTCTCACGTTTTTATTTTATCAGATACTCCCTTCATTTCTGAAAGCGCTTTTTGCTTCTCATCAGATCAAAGAGTAGGTATTTCTTTACTCACTTTATTTCTGAGTGCTCTTAGCTCATCAAGCTCTTGTTTTGATTCAACCAATTTTTTATCTACCTCTAAAAACCTTCCAAGATCAACATCTATTCATTTTTTATCAATACTATACTGAACATCTTCTGGATTATTTCTAATTATTTTTATATCTAACATTAAGTTCTATTTTAATTATTAATTCTAAAGTCTTATATAGGATAATTATTTTTCCTAAATTGCAAGACTCTTTTTTAGGATAAGCCTATTATAATGAAAGAGTAAAGCTATTGTTTTTGTATTTTTTTGATTTTTTTATATATTGATAAATATATTACTCTATTATTGTATATAAAAATGCAAAAAAACTTACAATCTCTCAAAAATGGTATCTCTTTTGGTTTTGGTGTTCTTCTTATCCTGGTTTCATGAGGAGTACTTTACGCTGCATGGGACTATACAACCACCGTAAATACAAGCGAACCTCTTACCGCGGAAATGTGGAACTCCCTTAAAGATGCTGTACAAGCAAATCCAACGGTTCCCACATGATGAGTAATGGCATTTAATCTAGGATCTTGTCCAACTGGGTGGTCTGAACTTACCACAGCAAGATGAAGAACTATTATAGGAACCAACCCTAATACTGCAAACTCACTTTCTATCCGTTCCCTTAATGATACACTATGAGAAGAAGACCATACTCAAACTATAGCAGAATTAGCTTCTCATCATCATACCTATACAAGAGTTAATCCAGCAGGTTGAGGCTCAGCCTGAATATTTGCAGATAATGGTCGTACATGACTCGTAAATAATTATGGTGGGTATGTAGATAATACTTGAAGTTCAACTCCTTTTAATGTTATGCAACCATCTCTTGCACTTCTCTATTGTGTAAAAGATTAAAAAAATCCCATCACTTGTATAACAAGTGATGGGACAAATAAATAGAATCAAGAATGAGAATTATAGATAGTTTTGAGTCGTTTTCGTAAACGATTTACTAGATCTACAACTTTTTCAGCTTCTTCTAATATTTCAGAATAAATAAAAAACCCAGATTCCTCGCTCTCAGACCTTTCATAGTCTTGTTTTTCATAAACTTGTATATTGTGTATAATACTATCATGAATTTTTGCTCTACGAAAATCTAGTTGAGAGAAAGTCTTTTCATAAGTAACTATCATCTGATGAAAATTTCCAGAAATTGTCTGTAGTTCATCAAACTGCTCCTTACTAAAGCTCTTACTTTCTGATACATATTTATGACAAATATGGATGAGTTCTTGAAGACTATTAAATGTATCTTTAACATCTGCTAAGACCCTCCTGGTTTCATAACTATGAACAATATTGGACTTGGAAAGAATACTATCTCTGATTTCCTTAAATTGTTGTTTTTGAACTTTAATAGACTTTTTCAAATCTATTAACTTATCCAAATTTCCTTCTTGGCCATTTTTAATTGTGAGACAAGAAAAAACACTGGAAAGAAAACTATCAAAAGAACGAATATAAGAAATACAAATTTTATCAAACGATTGTAATTCTTCAGTTTCATCAGAAGTATGATCTTCTGATTTTTCACGAAATAAATCATAAATATTCCAAAACAAATATAAGGTCATACAAAATATAAGTAAACCTATACCAGCTTTCAAAAAGAAAAGAGTCACAATAAAGCAAATAATGGAAGCACTAAAAGCAGTCATAAACCACCCTATAATAACACTCAATACACCATTTACTCTATGTACTGCACTTTCTCTTCCCCATGACCTATCCGCAAAAGCAGCACCCATAGCTACCATAAAAGTTATATAAGTAGTCGAGAGTGGAAGCTTATATGAAGTAGCCAAAGATATAATAATACTAGAAACTGATAGCATCACACAAGCCCGTACTTTATCAAAAGCATAGGTCTGATTTTTATCCTGAACAACATTCAACCTCCTGTCGAGAAACTCATTCACTGACTTTGGTATATACTGAATGCAGAAGCCTCGAAGTCGAATAAATTTTCTTACCAAAAGTCGAGAAATATATGATGAATCTTCATCATATTGAGACCTACTTGTATTGGCAAGTCCAATGCTTCGTCCGAGTACACCTCGAGCCTTCTGAGATCTCCAAAGAGTTATCCCCATTATTAAACCAGCAATAACAAGGTACCAATGATTTACTTCAACTTTACGAGCCAAACCAGTCATATAAAATACCTCTGGATTATTCATCGAAGATTGACTAAATAGAGTAACAGACTCCAGTGCAGCCATACCAACTCCGATAAAGTTTACTAAGTCATTCCCAGCAAAAGCAAGTCCAATAGAAAGAGTACCACATAGAACTACTATAGTAAGTATATCTTTAAGTATAAAAGAAAATATAAAGAAGAATATTCCCCAAAATACAAAAGCTCCTATCGGTAGGTATAACTTAATATTTTCTATCAACCAAAATGAATCAAGAAAATCAGCATTTTTTAACCCTTTTACTAATACGAGATAAGTAATCGCTGTGTTACAAAATGCTGCAAAGAGTATCAAAAGTACCCTTGATCTCTTCAGGTAGTCATATGGAAGAACTATACGTGCTATATACTGTAGAATGGCACCTGATTTAAAGGCAACAATAACAGATAACAGTATCCCTATAATCATCGTTAACACTTTTGCTGAGTTAATAAACTCATCAGAAGAATCAAGGTGAATAAACTTTACTGCTAAAGCAGATCCATACAAACCAAATACTAAAGAAACGGTAGTAGATGTCGGAAGCTTCAAGTTATTAAAAGTACGCAAAATAAATGGATCTACGAGAGATATTACCCCAAAAACAGTAATCATTTCTACAAATGTAATCACACTTGGGTTAAACACACCTTTTCTTGCTACTTCCATCATACCATTCGACGATAAAACCCCTATCATTATACCAATAAAGGCAAAAAACAATATAAAATTCGTCGTATCTTTTCCTGCTTTTTTTCGACATCCAAATGCAGGAGCCAAAAAATTTACAGCATCATTTGCAACCCCAGAAATCAGGTCAATACAAGCAAGCCCTATTACTAAAAAGCAATAAAGATATAATATTTCTATATACATAATTTTCTCTAAAAAAAATTTTATTTTTGTTTATAAATACTGAATATGTCAAAGAACATATACCCTCCTCAAAACAATGAAAGAGTTATAAGTCTTATATCCTATTTTAGAATATTGTCAAAATTTTATCCTTAGATTCTTTCACGAAATCCGACTGCATTGAAAAATATCTTGATAAGAGGTAAAATAATATTAATTATTTTAGTCCTTAATAAAGATATAAATGAATAAATGATGAACTCACATAAGTGAGAATG